>Ga0079225_10000517_pt1 | contig 20833 bp, 25 predicted proteins | sample Poulit2012_FD_76344 | JGI IMG/M metagenome (GOLD analysis project Ga0079225, IMG submission 76344) | Agricultural soil microbial communities from Georgia to study Nitrogen management - Poultry litter 2012 | ecosystem: Environmental > Terrestrial > Soil > Agricultural land | place: USA: Georgia... | reverse complement strand
TCTTTGAATCTAAAATTAACATCATTAGGTATTCTCATAACCTTATTATATAATAAAATATGAGTAAATAAAAGAGGCGATTATAAATCGCCCCGAGCGAAATCTATTTCGCTTTTAGTTTTTCTAAATAGAATGGAGTGATTAAATGAAAATTTCAGAGTATTTAATAAAATCAAAACGAAAAAGTAAATACTTGTTACTTAAAATTTTTATTCCAATTACTTTCATAGCGATAATTATTTCATTTATTACCTTTTATGGACTATCTACAGGTAATTTATATATAGGTATAGATGATAATAAGGAGAGTAAAAACATTTCTATTAGTACAAAAGAATTAAGTACGGATAATAAAAAAGAGTTAACACTTTATGATAATTCTCCTTCATCTCCAGGACACTTTGATTTGATACGATCTAACATGAATGAAATTATAGGAAAAGATGGACAGTATGATGGAGAATTAAAAGATAATATAATAGCGGCAAGCTTTTATATTCAAAACTTAAATAATAACTTAGATGTTGATTTAGTTTATAATACTGTAATTTCTGATATTGATAATGAAGATTCTAAAATTAAGACTTGGAATATGATGTTTATTTTTGATAATGAATATCATATATATAGAAATAGTGATTTTGATAAAAGAAGATATCCAAGCGAGTATCAGGTTCATGATTATGATGATGGCTTAAATATTGTTGAAGGTAGAATTAAAGATTTAAATGCTGGGACGGAAAAACGGATTAGTATTATAATTTGGAATATTGGATATGAAGATTTAAAACCTGAGAAGTTTAAACTAAAAATATACTTTAGAGCAACCGAAAAAGAGGTTAGTAGTATATGAAAAAATTAAAGTTTATATTAGTAGCATTACTATTTGTAACACTTACATTTGTAACAAGCGTATATGCTTGGTTACAAATAAGTAATATAAATACAATAGATAATATTTATTTAGATGTTAGATTAGGTGATGAGCTTGAAATATCATTAGATGGAATTAACTTTACTAAATCTATTGATCATGAGGATTTTAAAGAAGTGATTAAAGATTTAATATTTAAAGATGTTACTACATTAGATAATGAACTATTTACTTTAGGTCCTAATTTATATAATAAAAGAGCTAAAGAAAATATTGATTATTTAAGTGTTGATTTATATTTTAAAATAACACCTGAAGAGCATATTGAAGATGAAAGAGTGTTTAAAGAAATATATTTAGTAAATAATAAACATATTAGTTATGAAGAAGCAGTAGAAGAAAATGTGTCAGGGACATATATTACTTCTAAAGGTAAAAGATGGGTTAGCGATTATGATTTTAATAATGGTAATCAGGAAGTCAAAAAGGGAGAGTCTGGCATGTATTATGCTAAAGACGCAATGAGGATAGGTTTTAATAGTGATGAATATAGTTTCATATTCGATACAAGCGAAGATGAAACGAGAGGTTATGGTAAGAGTTATGGAGCTTTTGATTATTTTAATTTAAAAAATGAAATTAAATTAAATTTACCAAAAGAACAACCAGATACATTGTATAGTTTGTCTAAAGAAATTGGGCATACAGGAATTATGGATAGTAATAACTCTTTAATTACTGAGTTAGTAAAGCAAGAAGATTATTATATAGGTAAAACAACTTTAAACATTTGGTTAGAAGGTTGGGATGCGGATGCGTTTGATGCGATTAGACAAGATCATTTATTAATTAGTTTAGAGTTTCAAGCAGCAAGGCATTTGAAAAATGAAAGTGAGGAAGAATAATTATGAATTATAAAAGAAGAATATTAACATCAGTTGTTATGTTAGTTTTAATGGTTGTAGCATTGTCAACAGGGGTATTTGCGTGGTTTACGATTAATACTAAGACAGAAGCTACTAGTTTAGAAGGAACAGCAGAAGCGTTAGATGGAGGTTTCTTAATTAGTACATCGGGTAAAAATGGTTCATATGCTACAAGTGTTAGTCTTAGTGATGTAACCTCGGAAGATTTTAAATTTGTAGATATAACAACAATAGACGGAATAGAGATGGTTGATATGAATGGAGTTGAAATTAATAGTGGTTATTTAGAGTTTGATTTATATTTCTTAACAGGAGACGAAAGAGATACTATATATTTAACTTATTTAGAAATAGAAGATGATACTCCAGGAGCGTCATGGGTAGCAGAAAAAGATATTTCATATGGTGAGAATGAAACATTGAATCAAGGTACGATTATGAAAGCTAATTTAAGTTCAGCACTTAGAGTATCAATTCAAGAAGGAGACTCAGAAACATCAAATATTTTTGAGAAATTTGGTAGTGAAGATAATATTAATGTAGCTTTTGATAGTAATGTAGAAACTGCAACATTTAATAACACAACTGGATTTGGTGGGTTTGCAGCTGATTATTATGAAGCTATTATGAACGAAACACTTGATGTTCCAGCAGATAGAGGAGATATTAGAATAAATGAAAACCACACAACAGATACTAAAATTGCAAAAGCTATAAAGACAGATACAATTGGTTTAGGAGTAGATGAAACATTTACTAAAGGAGCAAAAGTTACAGTTAGAGTGTGGCTAGAAGGTTGGGATGGGGAAGCGTTTAATGCTATCCATAGTGGAAAAGTAAGTTTAACATTTAACTTTAATGTTAGATAATAAAAATAAAAATATAAAAATAAAAAGGAGATAATAATTATGAGAAAAATATTTACATCAATAATTACATTAGTATTAATGGTTGCTGTATTAGCAACAGGAGTATTTGCGTGGTTCACTATAAACACTAAAACAGAAGCAAGTGGTTTAGCGGGACAGGCAGAAGCAGTAGATGGTGGGTTTTTAATCCAAGTTACTGAAAAAGGTCAAGGTGCAAATGAAGACGCATGGGCAACATCAGTTGATTTAGGAGCTGCATTAAAAGATTTACTAAAAGAATTGAAGTTTACAGACGTTACTACAAAAAGTGGTGACTTAACTACACTTCAAAATTTTGATGAATCTGATGCAACAGCTAACACTGACTATGTTGAGTTTGATTTTCACTTTTTAACAGGTGCAACTAGAAAAAATGTAGTCTTAACAAACTTAGATATAAGCACTTCAACAGCTACAACATGGGTATCAGAATTAGATATCGAATATAATGGTGTTCAAGTTGAGAAAGGTGATATTTTAGAAGCTAAATTAAGTGATGCAATGAGAGTATCATTCACTCAAGATACAACTACAACAATATTTGAAAATCCTGCAGAAACTACAGAAATATCTAAAGTTGGAACAACTGTAACATTTGGAAATACAACTGGCTTTGGCGGATTTGCATTAGAATATTATAATTCAATGAATAGTCCTATCCATGAAGTACCTACTCACATTACCAATCGTGGAGATAAAGTATTAAATACAAACACCGGAAATACATTAGTTACTACACAACAAAATGATAATGTTCCAACTCATGACTTTGATAAAACATTTAACCATTATTCAAAAGTAACAGTTAGAGTTTGGTTAGAAGGATGGGACGGACAAGCATTTAACGCTGTTGCAAGTGGAAATGTAACTATTAACTTCGAATTTGAAGTTAGAGAAGATTAAAAGGGGAAATAATTTATGAGGAATACTAAAAAAATATTAACAACTACATTAACACTTGTATTAATGGTAGTTGTATTAGGGACTGGTGTATTTGCATGGTTTACCATAAATACAAAAACTAGTGCAACAGGTCTTTCTGGAACAGCTGATGCAGCTGATGGAGGATTTTATATTAGACTTGGTGGAAGTGAAGAGGAAGGGGAAAATAACCCTTGGACAGATTCCCTTGATTTAAGTGATATCGCAAACGATATATTATTAAAAGACATTACATCAGAAGATGGGGTTTCTTTTATAAATCTAGATAATACACCTATTGGTTTAAATGAAAAAAAATACATTGAGTTTGACTTAGACTTTATAACAGGAAGTAAGTTTAATGTTGTTCATTTAGAAAAATTGATTATTGATTCTGAAGATTATTCATCATGGGTTTCAGAAATAGATGTGGTAGACACAGGGTTAAATGATTATGAAAATAATATTTCAAGAGGGTATATAATGAAAGCGAAACTTGCTGATGCTATTAGAGTTTCATTAGTAGAAAAAGATGAAAGTGAAGATGTCTTAATTGTTGAAAATGCTGGAGCAAATCAAGATGTAGATGTAACAGTTGCTGATAAAGTCGCAACATTTAGTAATACAACTGGCTTTGGTGGATTTGCATTAGCATATTACAATTTAATTAATGATAATGAACTAAATAGTCAAAATAAGACATATCCATCAAATAGAGGAGATATAACTACAGCCGATTTAGTTAATGAAGATAACTATCCATTATCAAAAGCTACAGATGAATTACAAGGTGAACAGTATGTAACATTTGATGGTGGAGAGTCTACTACAAAGTTAGATGGTTCATTTAAATATACTACAACTATTACAGTTAGAGTATGGCTTGAAGGTTGGGATAAAGAAGCATTTAATGCAGTATCAAGTGGTACAGTTAAATTAGATTTCGTATTTAGAGCGAAAGAAGATTGATTTACTGATTTAATAAACATATAATTTTTGATATAATCTAGGGAGGGAAACTCCCTAGAAAATCAAAAATTCTTATTGAAAGAATTAATAAAGAAGGAGAATATAATGAAAAAGAAACAAAATCAATTGTTAAGAGTACTTAAAATAGTAGGTAACACGATATTTTATATCTTTATATTAATTTTATTACTTTTTTCAATAAGTAATATTAGTGCTAAAAAAGAAGATGATATACCTAGTTTATTTAATCGAGGGTTTGTGAATGTATTAACTTCATCTATGGATGGAGAAATAAAAGATTATAAAGTAAATTCATTTAAAAAGGATGCTTTAGTATTTGTTAAAATATTAAACGATGAAGATAAAGCTAATTTAAAGAAAGGTGATGTTGTAGTCTTTTGGGGACAATTAGATCCAACTGATCCTTCAAGTAAAGGATTAATAATTCACCGTGTTGTTGATGTAGATAAAGATTTAAAAAGAGTACAAACACAAGGTGATAATAAAAATACTAATGGGAATATATATGAAGAGACTAGTTTTAGTGGAATAAAAGCAATTGCGACTTCTAAATATGAAAAACTAGGATCTCCTATTAGATATATGCAAACATCATCAGGATTCTTTATATTTGTAATTATACCTTTAATGTTACTTGTGGTATTTGAAGTTGTAGTATTAATAAGATTTATTATTAGACATAATAAAGATAAGTTGGAATTAAAATATGCAGAAGATAGAGAAAGACTAAAAGAAGAATTATTAAAGGAACTTGAAGATAAGAAGAAAGAGTAGGTATTAAAATATGCAAAATTTTGCTAGATGGTATTTAAACTTTTTAATAATGATATTTAAAAGAATTAGCTTATTTTTCAAACTAATAGGTCAAGCGTTTGTTAGTTTAATTAAAGCAGATTCTTTAAGTTTACATGAAGACTATATAAAGTTTAAAGATGCTATGAATACATTTAAGTTTACAGATTGGATATTTGCGATTGTAATACTAGCCATTAACATACTTTTTGTAATTTTATTAATTACTATAATTATAAAACTATTGAAAAGATATGTTAGGTTCACTAAAAAGGAAATAGAAAAAGAAGAATTACTTACTGAGGTAGGATATTTAAATCAATCATTGATTGATGCTAATAAAGAAAGAAACCAAATATTAGCTTTAAAAACAAGTGAACAATTTGGAGCATCTATTTCATCTAGTGATGAATTATTAGTAAAGGCGAAAAAAGATTCAGAAGATAATATAAGTGATGATAATAGATTTACTAAATTACTTGAAGTAGATGAAACGTATGACTTAACTGTATTACCTACTACTATGAGTGATTTTGATAGAGTAAATTTAAAACTCTTTGTAAAAAACTTTATTCACTTCTCAGCATCACAGCTAAACTTATATTATTCAGAAAACATCGTAAGAACATTTTTAGCATCTATGGCATCAAGTAAATTAATTATATTAGAAGGTATAAGTGGTACTGGTAAAACTAGTCTACCTTATGCATTAGGTAAGTTTATGAGTAATGATGCTACTATGATATCAGTACAACCATCTTGGACTGATAGAACAGAATTAATTGGTTACTTAAATGAGTTTACTAAAAAGTATAATGAACCAGACTTTTTAAAGTCAATATATGAAACTACTTATAGAACAGATGTTAATTTAATAATATTAGATGAGATGAACTTAGCTAGAGTAGAATATTACTTTGCCGACTTCTTATCTATTATGGAAGTTCCAGATCCTAAAGAATGGTTAATAGAAATAGTACCTAATCAACTTCCAAGCGATCCTGTTAATTTGAAAAAAGGAAAAATATTACTCCCACAAAATGTTTGGTTTATAGGAACCGCAAACAAAGATGACTCTACATTTACTATTACAGATAAAGTGTATGATAGAGCTCATTCAATTGAATTAAATGAAAGAGCTAAATATATAGATGCACCTTTTACTAATAAAATTAATATGAGTTATGATTATTTAAACAATTTATTTGAAGAAGCAATATTAGATAATCCATTAAGTAATAAAAATTTAGAAAAGTTAGAAGAGTTAGATAGATTTTTAACAAAGCATTTTAAAATAACATTTGGAAATAGAATACTTGCTCAAACAGAGAAGTTCATTCCTGTGTTTGTAGCAAGTGGTGGAACTGAAGTTGAAGGTTTAGACTTTATTGTTGCTAGAAAAATAATTAGAAAGTTTGAAAGTATAAACTTAGCCTTTTTAGTAGATGAGGTTGATTTATTACTTAAAAAAATAGACCAAATCTTCGGTAAAGAAAATTTCCCGCTTACTATAGAAAGTATAAAAGATTTTAAAAGGAAAATATAATGAAAGTAATTAAATATATATTTCAAGTACTATCAATTGTGCTTTTAATAGGATTAATTATATTAGTAATAATACAAACTAGAGCTGTTAAAAATAATAAACCAACAAAAATACTTAACACATATTACTCTCAAGTAATAACTAAATCAATGGAAGATGAAATAAAAGCTGGAAGTTTTATTATTTATAAAGAACAAAATGAATACAAATTAGATGATATTATTGTATTTAAAGTAGATAATAAAATAATTGTACATAGAGTCATAGAAGTCAAAGAAGAGGGATTTATAACAAAAGGAGATAATAATACTAATGATGATTATGAGTTGTTTGGAGAAATAACATATGAAAATATCATTGGTAAAGTAACTAAAGTAACAACATTATTAGGAGTAGGACCTAAAATGTTAGAAAGTAAATCATTAATAATAGTATTCACAATAGTAATAATTATGATACTTATAATATTACAGGTTGTTGATATAGTTAAAATTATGATTGAAAAAGAAAGAACAAAATATACATAATATTAAATGAAGGAGCAAAAACATGATAAAAAAATTATACACGCTTATAATTACATCTTTAATAATGATACTATCTATGTCAGTATCTGTTTTTGCTTGGTTTACATATAAACATTATGATACAGTAGCTGATGATTTAACAGGAGAAACATCTACTATATTACCTATACCAGAGGGAGATAGAGAGTTCGTTGAAATATACAGTGGAGATAAATTAGAATTTCTAACTTATTTATCAAAAGAAGACTTTAATAACGATCAAGGAGCTCACTTTGTAAGTGGTTATGCTAGTGTTGTGAAAATAACTTTAGAGAATAGTAATGAAGTTGATATAAAAACTAATTTACAGTTAAAAACAATCCACTATCCAGAGTACGGAGAATTGTCAGGAAGTATTAGTAGTTTAAAATATTTAATTGTAGCAGAAGATGAAACATTTGAATCAATATATCAAGATGTTGTAAATTATGATATTAATAGAAGTTTTTATCAAAATATTAACGGATATAATATTCATAAAGAGATTAATATAGAAGCCATGGAAGGTAATAATCCAACCACTAAAGATGTATATGTATACATATGGGGAGACTTTGATAGTCTTACAGAACATCAAAAACATTATATGCAAAGTGTAGCATACAGAATATTACTTTCCTTAAGGTTGAAATAGGTGATTATATGAATTTAAGAAAAATATCTTTACTTATTTTAAATATTACTTTAACTATTATTGTATTAGGTGTAGGAGTTTTTGCTTGGTTTTCTCAAGATGAGATACCTGGTGATTTAGAAGGAGACTATGACAGGGACTTGTTTGTCTCAAGTTCAGGGCTTTTTGACGCTTTCATGGAGTTTAATATCCCGGGTAATGATGCTCCATTGAATCTGTCTTCAAGTGAGTTTCAATCAAATGGAGATTTATCAATTAGGTTAAAAATTGGAGATTTGGATGTTGTTAGTAAAGATAATAAATCTATTGTTGAAATAAATGCAGATATATATGTGAAAGCATACAATAATCTTAATCTTAGATTTACAGTTTTAGAAAAGTATTTAAATTCACAATATGAAACTAATCCAAACAGGAATTTATTCAACATTGTTTATCATGATAATATTATTATCGGGGATAATTATGAATATGTTTATCATGATGATAAAATTTACAAAGATGATGAATATATTAAAGTTCCACTCATAAAGCATTTAGAACTAAAAAATATTTCAAGTCTTTCAGATTATCCTAATGACTTTTTAGATTTAATAGTTATTATAAATGGAATCCAATCAAACAGAGCTATTACATGGCAGGATGAAATTAGTGTTTTCAAAGAAGAAATATCATTTACATCAACTTTTAATTTAAATGATTTGACAGTTGATAGAACTGAACTATCAACAGTTAATAGTACACTTAAAAATATAGCTTTTAAATTTAGACGATATAATCCTAGTGGTAAACTTGAAAACTCGAAAGGGAAATTTGATGAATATATATATTCAAATCACCCAAGAGAAACTAAGGATATATTTTACATTCCAGCGGGGGAATATGAAGTGATTATATATGGAGTTAATCAGATCAATATTTCAATTGATAGATATACTAACCCTAGAGAAATAACTTTAACCTATTCGTATGATAGTGAAAGTTGGGGACTAGAAGATTATATATATGGAGTTACTCCTTTGTTTGTGTGGAAAACCGAATATAATTTAAAAAGTGGGGACCTAGTATACTATGAAGGTGTGTTTTATAAATTAATCCAAAACAATTGGGCTACAACTCCTAGCCCTAGCAACTCAAGATACCATGTGTTAGGCGGAGAGTTTGATGGTAGGGCCTATAAGACTGGAGAGCTTGTCTTTCATAATGGCTCATACTATAGAGCAAACTGGGAAAATTCAAATGAACCACCTTCAAATGCTTGGGAACAATTGGGTTTAGCTTTTGAACTTCATGAAGGATCAAAATATAGTAATAATGATTTAGTTTATGAAACTTTTCAAGATGAAATAAAGTGGTATATAGCAACCACCAGAAATACTAATTATGGTCAATTAAAAGATTATTCAGGTTGGAGAGAATTGACTTATGATTATAACTCACTTAATAGTTCTGGAAGATATCAAGAAGGAGATATAATTAAATATAATAATCATTATTATATTGCAAGAGTTAGTAACTTTACTAACCAAACACCACCAAATCAAACAAATTCTTATTATATTAAATCAAATGAACGAGGTGTTTTTGATATAAATAATAAATATTCACAAGGTGATATAGTTGTTCATGAAGGAGCAAAATATATTTGGAGAAATAATGTAGAGTATCAAAATGAGATACCAAATAAAGATTCTGGTTGGCATTATTTATCTGAAGAGAATGGAGATAATGAATTTGGTTGGCATCCACTTAATCTATATAGACATTCAGGATTAATAAAAGAACATGTCTACTACAAAAATGAAATATATTTATGGACTGGAAGCAATATTGCTAATAGTGAAAAACCTCCAGGAGAATCAAGAGAAGGATGGAGACTTGTCTCTGAATCATTTTCACCCTTTAATGAATATAAAAAAGGGGAATATGTTATACGAGATGGTTCACTATGGAGAGCTAAAGAAGATATACCAATTAACCCGGTCACTGGAGCTAATGTTTTACCAAGAGGGATTGGTTCCTTTGATTACTGGGAAGAAGTAACAATGGTGTTAAATCCAGGTAGAAACTAAATAATATAAAAAAGGAGCATATTTTTGCTCCTTTTTACTAGATAATGTTATTTAACTTCCCCTTTATATTTAATAAGTATATAATATTAATAGGAAGTGATTTATATGTTTATAAAGTATGATGATGTAATACTTAGTTATTTAAGTAGTAAAGATCCTTTATTAGGTAATTATATTAAAGAGAAAGGCTATATTAAAAGAAAGAGAGAAGATGATTTATACAAATCATTAATCTTTAGTATTATAGGCCAGCAAATATCAACTAAAGTAGCTGATAACATTAGAAATAGATTATCTAATGATATTGATATAACACCTATAAATATAAGTAAACTTTCTTTAGATGATTTAAGAGAGTATAGTATTGGTAAAAGAAAGGCTTCATTTATAAAGTCTATTACTGAACACTTTTTATTAAATGAAGACTTTGAAGATAAAGTTAAAGAGTTAAGTGATGAAGATGTAATAAAAGAACTTACTAAATTAAAAGGTGTAGGTATATGGACAGCTGAGATGTTATTAATACATACACTTAATAGAATGAATGTATTAACATTTAAAGATTTAGCGATTAAAAGAGGTTTAATGAGATTACACAATTTAGATGAATTAACTAAAGAAGATGAATCATATTATAAACAATTATATAGTCCATATGGAACGGTTGTTAGTATATATTTATGGGAGTTAAGTAAGTAAAAGAGAATATAGGTTCTCTTTTCTTTATGTTAAAATATATTCAGATAATAATAAAATTAATTAAATATGTTAAAATAGAAGTAAGAACTATTAGATAAAGAGGTATATATGAAAATATTAGTTAGATTTGGCGAACTTATGCTTAAGGGTAAAAATCAAAGAATGTTTGTAAATAAGTTAATTAGCCATTTGAAAATAAAATTTAATGATTTAGATGTAAAAGTAATAAATAGAAGAACTCAAGCTTTATTAGAGTTTGATGAGTTTAATTTAAATGAAGTTGAAAAAAGATTAATGGAAGTTCCAGGTATTTTTTCATACAGTGTTATATATGAAGTAGATAAAGATGATGAAATTATATTAAATAAATCAATAGAATTACTTAATAGTATTGTAGGAGAAAACACAAAACATACTTTTAAAGTAGAAACAAAAAGAACGGATAAAAACTATCCTAAGACATCTTTAGAATATAGTATGTATATTGCTCCTAAAATATTAAATAAAATGAATGATAAATTAATTGTTGATGTAAGAAATCCTGAAATAACACTTAATATTGATATTAGATTTAGTAGTGTATATATATATGTAGGAAGTACTAGAGGACTTGGTGGATTTCCATCTAAAATAGCCGGTAAAGGACTTTTAATGTTAAGTGGTGGAATTGATAGTCCAGTTGCTGGATTCCTTACTATAAAGCAAGGTGTTGACTTAGAGTTAATTCATTTTGAATCAACTCCACTAACACCGCTTGAAAGTATAAATAAAGTTATTGACTTATCTAAAAAGTTAAGTGTTTATTTACCGCATGAAAGAATTAAGTTGCATGTAGTTCCTTTTTTAGATATACATAAAACTTTATTAGATAAAGTAAGTGACTCATATATAATTACAATTATGAGAAGAATGATGTATAGAATAGCTGAAAGGTATGCTAATTTAAATAATATAGATATATTAATTAATGGTGAGGCTATCGGTCAAGTAGCTAGTCAAACATTAAAGAGTATTAAAGTTGTTGAAAATGTTACTAATTTACCTATTATAAGGCCAGTATCTACTTATGATAAGTTAGATATTATTAATATAGCTAAAGATATTGATACATATAATATATCAATTAAGCCTTTTAATGATTGTTGTAGTATATATGTTCCAAAAAGTCCGGTTATTAATCCGGATATAAAGACTTGTCAATTAGAAGAAGAAAAATTTGATTATGAAAAATTAATTAACGAAGCTTTAAATAATATTATGACTTTAACAATTAATAGTAAAGATCATATTGATTTGTCAATGCATGGATTTACATTTAAGGAAAGTTATGAAAGTTTGGTGAAAAGTTTTGATAACCTCAAAAGAAAATAGTAAGGTTAAACATTTAAAAAAATTAAATACAAAAAAATATAGAGACGAAGTAGGAGAGTTTCTTATTTTTGGTGAGCATTTAATTGAAGAAGCTTTAAAACATTTTAAAATTAAAGAAATATATACTACTAACAATGAAAAGAAAGGTCTTTTAATTTCAAAAAGTATTATGAATTATATATCACCATATAAGTCTATTACTGAAAGGGTTGCGATTGTAGAAAAACTTAATATTAAAAAAGAAAGTAATAAAGTTTTAATATTAGAAGATGTTCAAAACCCTAATAATGTTGGAGCACTTTTAAGAAGTGCATCTGCATTTGGATTTAAAAAAGTAATTATGTCAGAAAAATGTGCAGATATATATAATGACAAAACAATCAGTTCATCAAAAGGTGCTATCTTTCATTTAGAAATAGAAAGAACTAATATATATGATAAAATAAAACAATTAAAAAATGATAGTTATCATATAATAGCAACTTCACTTGAAGCAAAAGGTAGTCCTAGCTATGAGTCTAAAGTAGCATTAATATTAGGTAATGAAGGAAGAGGAATAACTGATAAGGCTTTAAGTTTAGCTGATAGTTTTGCGAAAATTAAAACTGAAACTGTTGAAAGCTTAAATGTTGTTGTTGCAGGTTCAATATTAATGTATGAATGGAGTTTAAGATGAATATAATAGGTTATAGTGATTATTATGATACTACTTTAGAAGGACAGTTGAAATTTGCTAAAGAAATTAATTTAAATGAAATTATAATAAGAAAATATAATGATAAATTAATATATGAAATTGATGAATTAGATATATTAAATATTAATAATGATTTAAAAAGAGAAAAAATAAATATATTTGCTTTAGATCCATTAATAAAAAAAGAAGATTATTATAGTGAAGATACTTTAGAAAAATATATTCAAACTATTAAGATAGCTAATTCAATTAAAGTTAAAAACATTATATTAAGACTACCTAAAATAGAAGATATATTAATTGAGTTTGATACTATTAAAATACATATAGATGAATTATTAGTTGTTGCTAAAAGTAATCGGGTTAATATTTTAATAAAACAAGAAGAAGATAATAATAATATTTTAGCTTATATAATAAAAAGATATAATGATAAATATTTAAATATTATTTTCTCGCCTAAAGATGCGATTTTAAGCCAAGATTCAGCTATTAGTGGTTACAGGGTACTTAAAAATTATTTTAATACATTTATTGCTGCAGATATAGATAGTTTAAATAACCCAGAGTTATTAGGCTATGGTAGAGTTGATATTTTAAATTTATTTAAAAGAATGAAAAGAGATAAATATAATGGAAATATTATATTAGATGATACATTTATTTCATTTTTTAAAGATAAGAAAAATAAAAAAGTTCCTTTGTTAAAGAAACTTTTTAATGCTAAGTCATTATTAGATAAATATATTGAAGGTTATTCACTTAGAATTTTAGATGAAAATTCTAACGAGTTAGTAAATATCATTGATATTTATAAAAATCAAATTAATGTATTAAACATCGTCTTTAATTAAAAATGCAGGCTTTGCATCTTTTAATTCAGGATATAGCTTTTCAGTAAAGAGAACACCTTCTAAATGATCATATTCATGTTGAAAAACTATTCCTTCATATCCAGATAGTTTAATTTCTATTTTTACTAAATTATCGCTAGCAATATCATATCTGTGTGCTTTAATTAAAACTTCATTATATCTAGGAGTTAAACCTTCAGTTTCTCTTTCAACACTTAAACAACCTTCACCACCTGGTAAATAAATTAAGGAATCATCTAATACTTCCATTGTAGGATTAATTAAAGCATATTCATATAAAATACCATCTAAGTTATAAAAACTTACGACAAAGATTCTTTTTGATACATTAACTTGCGGAGCAGCAATTCCAACTGCTGGTCTTAGATCGTATTTTTCGCTTATTTCTGGATTAATTGAATTTTTTACATAATCCATTAAATCGGTAATTAAATCCTTATCATTTTTAGTTAAAGGAAGATTTACATCTTTAGCTTTTTTATTTAAAGTTGGATGTCCTTCTATAATAATATCTTTCATTGTAATCATTTTAAACACCTCTAAAATATTATAACATAAAAAGGAGAAACTATGAGAATAGATAAATATTTATCTAATTTAAAGTATGGTTCTAGAAGTGAAGTTAGAACTTTCATTAAAAATGGATTAGTTAAAGTTAATAATAAAGTTATTAATGATAGTCATTTTAAAATAGATCCAAATAAAGATTTAATTCATTTTGATAATGAAGAAATTATTTATTTTGATGAATTAAATATAATGTTAAATAAGCCATGTGGCTATCTTTCAGCTAACAAAGATGATTTGCATAAAGTAGCTATTGATTTAATTAAAGAACCATATAATCGCTATGATCTTAAAATAGCTGGAAGATTAGATTTAAATAGTAGTGGAATATTACTTCTTACAACTAATGGTAAGCTTGCGCATATTTTAACAAGTCCAAATAGTAAAATAGATAAAGAATATGAAGTAGTTATTGATAAAAGTATAAATAATTATAACGATTTATTAAAAGGTGTTATTATTAAAGATGGGAAAAATAATGATTATTTAGCTAAAGCTTTAAAAATAAACAAAATAAATGATAAAACATTTCATATTGTTATTAATGAAGGTAAATTTCACCAAGTAAGAAGAATGTTTTTATATTTAGGAGCTAATGTGTTAAAATTAAAAAGAGTAAGATATGGAAATCTTACTTTAGGAGATTTAAAAGAAGGGGAATATAAATTATTTAAAAGGGAAGATGTATTATGACAGAGTTAATTCTTTTAATAGATGACTATATCAAAGATTTTAAAAATACTAAAACATATCAAAATTATTATAAGTATTATAATAAAGTAAATACTAATCATAAAGATTCATATGATGATATGATTGAAGCTAAAAATAAATTTGATGAAGTAATGAAATATGGTAAATTTCATCCTGATTTTAAAAATGTTAGTAAAGAATATCAAGAAAAAAGAATAAATTACTATGAAAATGAAGATGTTAAACTTTTTAGAAAATATCAAAAAGAAGTTGAAAATGCAATAAATAACTTTTTAAATGAATTAACAAAAGAAATATCTAGTAATATACCTATTATAAATGAGTTAGGTTTAGTTACTAATAGTTTAGGAGGTCTTAATTGTGGAAATTGCTAGAATGGCATATATAGTTTATTATAGAGGTAAAAACATACTTAAAAGACTTAAAAGGATGCCTGTAAATATAGCTTATAATTCTAATAAAATGAATTATGCAATATTTTATGGAGATTTAAATCAAGAAAGAAATTATTTTAATCAAGTTAAAAATGTAAGAGGATTTATTAAATTAGAAAAGTCTGATGCTTATAATGAAGATTTAAATTATGAATTAACAGATGAGTAAGATGTCTTAAATTTAGACATCTTTTTTATTTTATAAAACAATAATTATGAAAAATAATTTATGTTAAGTAAAAAACCTTGACATAATAAAAAATGTGTGTATAATTGATAATGAATATAAAAGAAAGAGAGTGAATAATATGGCAGTAAGAATTAGATTACAACGTTTTGGTACAAAGAAAAAACCATTTTACCGTGTGGTAGCTAGTGAATCAAGCAGACCTAGAGACGGTAAGTTCTTAGATATCATTGGTACATATGATCCATTAACATCAGATATAAAAGTAGATAAAGAAAAAATTGAACATTGGACAAATCATGGAGCTAAACCAACTGATACAGTAAGAAGTTTATTTAAAAAATATAACGTATTAGACAAATAATAGGGGGAGAAAATAATGGCAGTAGATTTTGAATTGTTAATTCTAAACATAGTAAAGCCATTGGTAACAAACCCTTTAGATGTTGTTGTTAAAGTTGAAGAAGAAGAAGAGCATACAGAAATACAAATTTTAGTACATGCAGATGATTTAGGTAGAGTTATTGGTAGGGGCGGAAGAACCGCAAGCGCGATAAGAACTATTTGTTATGCTGGTGCAGCTAAAGAAAATAAGCGCATAAATGTAGTAATTGAAGAAAATGTATGAAATAGGTTTAATAACAACTACACATGGTATTAAGGGCGAGCTTAAAGTTAGAGACTTAAGTGATTTTGATAGATTTAAAAAAGATGAAAAAATGTTTATTATTTATAATAATGAAGAAGTTCATTTAACAGTTGAAAATGTAAAACATCAAAAAAATAATTTAATAGTTAAATTTTACGAGTATAATAATATTAATGAGGTTTTAGATTTTAAAGGATTAACTATATATAGTAAAACTAAAGCTGAGTTAGAAGAAGGCGAATATTACTATGATGAATTATTTAATTTATCAGTATATGATAATTTAAATAATTATCTTGGAGAAGTAACGGATATAATGGCTTTACCACATGGTAAAGTGTTAGTAGTTACAAACAAAGGAAATAGAAATTTAATTCCTTTTAATGAAGAGTTTATAAAAGAAGTAACAGATGAAAAAATTATTATTACTCCAATAGAAGGTTTATTATGATTATAGATATCGTTACAATTTTCCCAAACTTTTTTAATGAATTTTTAGAAACATCAATTATTAAAAAAGCAATTGAAAATGATCATGTAGTTATAAATGTGCATGATTTAAGAGACTATAGTGACAATAAACACAAACAAATTGATGATACACCATATGGTGGTGGTGTTGGAATGTTAATGACTTTTCCACCATTTTATGAAATAATAAATAAGTTAAAAACTAATGATACAAAAGTAATACTTTTAAGTCCACAAGGAAAAGTTTTTAATCAAGGAAAAGCATTTGATTTATCAAAAGAAAATCATTTAATATTACTTTCAGCACATTATGAAGGTCTTGATGCTAGAGTTTTAGAGTTTGTAGATTATGAAATATCAATTGGCGATTATGTTTTAACAGGTGGAGAAATACCAGTTATGGTTCTTATAGATAGTATTGTAAGATTAATAGATGGTGTTATACAAGAAGAGTCAGTCTTTACAGACTCTTTAATAGATAATCGTCTTAAGTATCCACAGTATACTAAACCAAGAGAGTATAAAGGATATAGTGTGCCTGATGTATTAACTTCTGGTCATCATGGAAATATTTTAGAATATCGTAAATATCAGGCAATTAAAGAAACAATGAGAAAAAGACCAGATTTAATTGAAAAAAGTCCTCTAACAAAAGAGGAGTTAGAATTACTTAAAAAATATAAATAAAAAAGGTTTGTTCCGCTGGATGTATATTTATGAGCAGACTTAAAAGAAAAGAGGAATTTAAATGTCAAAATTAAAAGGACAAGACTTACTTAATAAAGTAACAGAATCTTATTTAAAAGAAGTACCTGAATTTAGTCCAGGAGATAACGTGCAAGTAAATGTTAGAATTAAAGAAGGAGAAAGAGAAAGAATTCAGATGTTTGAAGGTTTAGTAATCAAACGTCAAGGTGGAGGAATCTCTGAAACATTTACTGTTAGAAAAGTATCTTATGGTGTGGGAGTTGAAAGAACATTCCCAGTACATGCACCTATTATAGAAAGTATTAAAGTTGTAAGACGTGGAAAAGTTAGAAGAGCTAAATTACACTACATTAGAACACTTTCAACTAAGGCAGCACGTATTAAAGAAAAAAGATAATAATGTAAATTAATTTAAGGGTCTTGAATGGACCCTTTTATTATGGTAAAATTAAAGAGTGATGTAAAGGGGTGGAATTTATGAGCAATAATGCAACTATATATGATGTAGCAGGAGCTGCTGGAGTTAGTTTAGCAACTGTATCAAGAGTTTTAAACAATCCGGAAAAAGTAAAAAAAGAAACTAGAGAAAGAGTTCTTAGAGTAATTGAAGAATTAGGATATCGTCCTAATGTTATTGCTAGAGGACTTGCAAGTAGAAAAACTACAACCGTTGGTGCGATAGTATCTGATATGACTAGAGCTTCTATTGCTGAGATGCTTGGAGGAATTAGTGATATTGCAAAAGAATATAAGTATTCTATTAAGGTGTTTGTTATTGATGAAAAATCAAATTTAGATGATGAATTAAAAAATATTGTAGCAGAGCAAGTTGATGGAATATTATATTTAAATGATGAGATGACTGACGATGAAGTAGAAAAAATTAAAGATGTTTTTGAAAGCAATAAAATCCCAATAGTTTTTGCAAACGTTGCATCACATGACGAAAGTGTCCCTGTTGTAAGTATTGATTATGAAAAAGCAAGTTATGAAATTACTAATCTTTTAATATCAAACAAAGCGAAAGATATTTATATGTTATCAACTAGAAGAAACTATTCAACTAATGATTTAAAAGAACAAGGTTTTAAAAGAGCTATGGAAGATGCAAACTTAGAACCAAAAGTATTTAGAACTAGTGGAGATACTAAAATAAACAGACCACACTTTGAAACATTTTTTGATGACAAAAATGTTGATGCTGCAATTGGAGTTAGAGATTCAATTGCTGTATCATTTATGAATATTGCAATTGAACATGGTAAAAAAGTGCCAATTGATTTAGTTGTTGCTGGTTTTCAAAATACGAAATATGCTGAATTAGCTAGACCAAGATTAACATCTATTGATATACCAGTATATGATATTGGTGCTATTGCGATGAGACTTTTAACAAAGTTAATGCAAAATGAGCCAGTGGATAAAATAAAGATTACTTTGCCACATAAAATTGTTTACAGAGAAACTACAAATAATTAAATCAACCGATGACCTATTATTAGTAAAGAATAGTAAACCTAAAATAGAGATCTTACAATTGGTGGAATGTAGGAAGAAAACTATTGCTTGAATTACAAATAGTGAGGTTAAATTAAATTGAGTGCTAAAGTTTACTTTAGAACTAAGGTGGTACCGCGTAATTAACATACGTCCTTAGAAATAGGGGCGTATTTTTTTATTAATAAACTAATAACAAAAGGAAGTGATAATATGAAATTATATGAAGAGTTAATATGGAGAAATTTAGTCAAGGATGTTTCCAATGAAGATAAAATAAAAGAAATGTTAAATAATGATTCTATTAAGTTTTATTGTGGGTTTGACCCAACAGGCAAATCTTTAACAGTAGGACATTTAGTTCAAATTGTTAGAATGAAATTAATGCAAAACTATGGTCATACCCCAGTTGTTTTAATTGGTGGAGCAACCGGATTGATTGGTGACCCTAGAGCAACAAGCGAAAGAGAACTTTTAACTTTAGAAGAATCGTTAAAAAATGCTGAACTTATAAAAAAACAAATATCAAAATATTTAGATCCTGAAAAAACAATTTATGTTAATAATAATGATTGGATTAAAGATATTGATATGATTACGTTTTTAAGAGATTATGGAAAACATTTTAATATAAATTACATGTTACATAAAGAAACAGTTCAATCAAGACTTGAAACTGGTATTTCATATACAGAATTTTCATATATGTTAATTCAAGCAATTGACTTTTTATTTTTATATCGTGATAACGATGTTAAAATGCAATTTGGTGGTAGTGATCAATGGGGTAATATTACAACCGGATTAGAATTAATTAGAAAAGAATTGGGTAATGATAATGATGCGGTTGGAATGAGTAGCCCATTATTATTAAAATCAGATGGTGAGAAGTTTGGTAAAAGTGAAGGTGGAGCAATTTGGATAGATGAAAACCTAACGACCCCTTATGAGTTATACCAACACTTTTTAAACACAAGTGATTTAGATGTTGTTAATTATTTAAAAGCATTAACACTTTTATCTAAAGATGAAATCTTAGGTCTTGAAAAGACATTAGAAACTGAAGCACACAAAAGACTGCCACAAAAAGCGCTTGCTGAAGAAGTGGTTAGGTTTGTTCACGGAGAAGAAAAATTAAAAGAAGCAATTGATGTGACTGAAGCTTTATTTAAAGGTGAGTTTAGTAATTTAAGTGAAAATGCCTTTTTATCTTTAGAAAGAACTTTGGACCAAACTAATGTTGACAAAGAAGATAATAGGTTAGTTAAAGCATTAGTTGATAGTAACTTAGCATCAAGTAACAGAGAGGCTAGAGAATTTATCCAAAACGGTGCTATTAGCTTAAATGGAGTTAAAGTAACTGATGTTGATTATAAAGTTACTAAAGATGACGCTTTATATAACAAGTATATAATTGCTAAGAGAGGTAGAAGACGTAATAGTCTTTTAATAATAAAATAATGTATGTAATATTATATAATCCATTATCTAGAAATGGTAGATCAAAGCATCGTTTAAATAAACTTAAAAAATATTTAATAAAAAAGAATATTGAATACAAATTTATAGACTTAACAACTATTGATGATGTTGAGACTTTTTTAAACGAATACAAAAAAGCAAGTAGTTTTGTTATTGTAGGTGGAGATGGAACTTTAAACGTATTAGCAAACAAAATACAAAACATCAATATTGAACAAAACATTTATTTATATAAAGCTGGAACTGGTAACGA
>Ga0079225_10000516_pt1 | contig 20847 bp, 20 predicted proteins | sample Poulit2012_FD_76344 | JGI IMG/M metagenome (GOLD analysis project Ga0079225, IMG submission 76344) | Agricultural soil microbial communities from Georgia to study Nitrogen management - Poultry litter 2012 | ecosystem: Environmental > Terrestrial > Soil > Agricultural land | place: USA: Georgia... | reverse complement strand
AATTGCTTCGATAACCGCCAGGTGCTGGGGTAGGGAAACCTGGGGCCGATCCGGTTGTGCCGACAACTGGAAATGGTAGCGAATGGCCTGACCACGCAACCGATTAATGGTTTGTGCTGCGGTCTGTTGGCCAGCAATGTCAATAATGCGGTTATGCAGTTGACGATTCAGATTTGAATACTCATCCCGGGCGCCGTGTTGCACCGCAGTTTGCATGTGCGCGCCGATATCGCGCAGCTCGTTGGCTTGAGCGTCGGTAATTTTTGCGGCAGCCTTGCGTGCACACAGCGACTCCACCGCGCCGCGCACCTCAGTGATCTCAATTGCCTCTTGAAGTGAGACTCTCCGAACCCGTGCACCCCGATTCGGAATCCGCTCAACAAGTCCCTCGGTGATCAATTCATTGAGGGCAAGCCGCGCATCGCCCCGTGAGGCCTGATGCTCCTCGGCGACGTCGGCTTCTACCAGCCGTTGATGCGGCACGAGATTGCCGGCCACAATATCGTGGCGCAACCGGTCGGTGAGCGACTGGTCTTTGCCGGTCTGGTGTGTGGCTGGGGTGGTGCTGGTCATTAGTCTCCAGTGTGTTTTTGGGTGGTGGGCGGCGTCGTTACCACCATGGTAGTCATCGCTGAGCCACACGCCACTTCAGTAAACAATATTGTAAACAATCTTGTTAGCAGATAGTCTAGTGTGAGCGTTCCCACAAACAAAGGAGCACTATGGCTGACAGTGCCGTACGAGTTATCGGTGATCAGACGGCGATACCGTACGCACTCATGCGCGGCGGCACCTCGCGCGGTCCGATGTTCTTGGCCACCGATTTGCCGATCGATACGGCACGCCGTGATGCAGTGTTGCTCGCGGTGCTGGGTAGTCCGCATCCGCTGCAAGTAGATGGCGTCGGTGGTGGTCACCCGTTGACATCTAAGGCCGGTATTGTCGCAGTTTCGGAATTGGTCGACGTCGACATTGATTTCACTTTCGCGCAACTGCAGCCCGAAACAACCACGGTGCAAACTACCGCGAACTGCGGCAATATGCTGGCCGCCGTCGTCCCCTTCGCTGTGGAAGCTGGACTGATCCAAGCGCAGACTGACATCACCGAGGCCACCGTGCGAACCACCAATACCGGGCTGAGTTCACGCATTGCGATTCGCACACCACGCCGCGATGGTCAACGAGTTGTGCAATATGATGGCGATGCCGAAATTGCTGGGGTGCCAGGTACCGCCTCGCCGGTGGATATTCGGTTTCTCAATACTGCCGGCTCCATTGCCCCGGCATTGCTGCCCACCGGAAATGCCAGCGATATCGTAACCATGGACGCCACCGAGTATACGGTCACGCTGATTGATAATGGTCAGCCCTTGGTCATTGTCAACGCCCAGGAGCTTGGCGTCACCGGCTACGAATCCGTTGGAGAACTCGACGAGAACACCGAACTAAAACACCGGCTTGAACAGTTGCGCCTGGCTGCTGGTCACCTGATGGGATTAGGTGATGTCGCCGAAGCCGCATACCCAAAAATGACTCTGGTCGCCCCGGCAGTAAACGGTGGTGCCATTGCCACCCGTAGTTTTATCCCGCATCGTGTGCATGAGTCAATCGGAGTGCTAGCAGCCGTCACCGTGGCTACCGCAGTGGTTACCCAAGGCACTGTGGCTGCAGCCATCGGCACTTCGGCAAAGGGACAGCAGCGCACATTGGGCATCGAACACCCATCGGGCACCTTTGAGGCTCTGGTGGATCTGGATGCAAGCGGTGCGGTGGTGGCCTCCGGTAATACCCGCACAGCACGGCTCATTTCCCGCGGCGAAGTTTATGTGCCCAAACGTATTTGGGACCCAACCCAATCAGAGAAAAGGACACCAAGTGATTATTGATATCCACGGGCACTATACGACGGCGCCGGAACCACTGGGTGCTTGGCGCCAACAACAACTTGCAGCTTTAGATGGCGGACAGGCCCCAGCAAAAGATGGCCCGGTGATCACCGATGACCAAATCTGCGAATCGTTGGAACCCAATCAGCTGCGCCTGATGGATGAACGTGGCGTCGACGTCCAAATTTTCTCACCGCGAGCCTCCTTTATGGCCCACCACGCCGGGGATTTCGAAACCTCTTCGGCCTGGTCACGCCACTGCAACGACCTGATCGGCCGGGTAGCCGAACTCTACCCGCAGCGCTTTGCGCCATCGGCCATGCTGCCGCAGTCACCCGGCGTCGAGACCACCTCGGTGATTGATGAGCTAGAGCGTTGCGTGGCAGAACACGACATTGTTGCCGTCAACCTCAACCCGGATCCCTCCGGCGGGAATTGGACCTCACCACCGCTGACCGATCAGTACTGGTTCCCCGTCTACGAAAAGCTCATTGAATACGAGCTACCGGTCATGGTGCATGTCTCTACTTCAATCAACCCGGCCTTTCACACCACCGGGGCACACTACCTTAACGCTGATACCACTGCGGTTATGCAACTGCTGCAAGGCGATTTATTTGCCACCTTTCCCCAACTGAATATGATCATCCCCCACGGTGGGGGAGCGGCACCGTATCATTGGGGGCGCTTCCGGGGACTGGCGATGATGTTGGACAAACCAGAACTGGAAGACCACCTACTCAACAACATCTACTTTGACACCTGCGTTTACCATCAGCCCGGTATCGACACGCTGTTAGAAGTCGTTCCGCATCGCAACATCATGTTCGCCTCCGAAATGATCGGCGCGGTACGCACCCAAGACCCCAACACCGGCCACTATTTTGACGACACCGTGCGATACATTCAGGCGGCAGAATTGAGCCAAGCCTCACGACAGGCCATTTTCGAAGACACTGCACGGGCAGTCCATCCGCGCCTGGACCGTCGCCTAAAAGCGCAGGGACGGTAGAAGGGAGCACCATGTACGATCTGGGCATCGTCAATACCACGATCCACCGGCCAGACGCCGCCGAGGTGGCGGCCCTGAATCAATACGGAACCGCTACCATCCACGAAGCAATGGGCCGGGTAGGCCTGATGCGACCCTATATGCGCCCGGTGTATGACGGCGCTAAACTCTGTGGCCCGGCGGTGACCGTACTGCTGCAGCCCGGTGATAATTGGATGCTGCACGTTGCCGCCGAACAACTGCAAGACGGTGATGTAGTCGTTGCCGGATGCATCACCGAATCTGATGCCGGGTTCTTTGGTGAACTACTGGCAACATCCTTCCGCGCTCGCGGCGGAACCGGTCTGGTTATTGACGGCGGGGTACGCGATACCGCCGAACTGCAGGAGATGGATTTTCCCGTCTTTGCTCGAGCAATTCATGCACGCGGAACCGTCAAGGAAACCCTAGGCTCGGTCAATATCCCGGTCAACTGTGCCAACGCCACCGTCAACCCCGGTGACGTGGTGGTAGGTGATGCCGACGGCGTCGTAGTCGTTCCGCGAGAAAGAGTGTCCCAAGTCGTTGAAGCATCACGTATAAGAGAAGAAAAAGAAGCCACCGTACGAGCCCGCCTTCAAGCCGGTGAGCTGGGATTAGACGTGTACGGCATGCGGGACAAACTTGCAGCCAAAGGCCTGCAATACAACGAGTAAGGAAACATAATGGCTGAACTGGAAAACTTTGATCTGGCGCATATCAGTGCCGTAGAAATCCTGACCCCAAAATTTGATGAAAGCCTCTGGTTCTTCAGAGACCTACTAGCCATGCGAGAAGTCGAACGGATTGGCGAATCAGTATATTTACGTTGCTGGGACGAATATGAAACCTACTCGATCAAACTCACCGCGTCCACCAATAATGGTGTGGGGCGCACCATGCTGCGTGCCACCAGTCCCGAAGCATTGCAGCGCCGTGTGGCAGCAATTGAAGCAGCTGGACTGGGCAACGGTTGGCGTGAACCCGAGGTCGGTATCGGTGATTACTATGAATTCGAAGATCCAGACGGTCACGAATTTGGGATCTACTATGACACCACGCTTTATACGCCCGACGAGCACGACCGCCCGGCTTTGAAAAACCAGGCTTCACGCTATCCCGGCCGCGGAGTCAATGTACGTCGTTTGGATCATATTAATTATTTGGCCTCCGATGTGAACGCCGTCGGTGAGTTTTGGGATCAAGTCATGAAATCCCGGGAAACCGAGCAAGTGGAACTTGATGCCGGCGGATTCGCCGCCCGCTGGTTTCGGTTTGCACAAAAATCCTATGACGTCGTGTACTCGGATGACTGGACTGGTGAGCGTGGCCGATTCCATCACCTGGCCTTTGCCACTGACACCCGTGAAGATATTCTCAAGGCCGCGGACTTCTTCCTTGAAGAAGGCGTTTACATTGAATATGGCCCGTATAAACACGCGATCAACAGACCTTCTTCCTTTATGTTTGGGAACCGGGCGGTAATCGCATCGAATTCGCTAATGCCGGGGCTCGCCTGATCATGAACCCGGATATGCCCGTTGTTACTTGGTCGGAGGCCGAACGCGCTAAAGGCCAGGCCTGGGGCATGAAAACGGTGCCTACCTTCCACACCCACGGGACCCCATATGTAGAAAACCAGGAACAGATTGACCGAGACGCGATGCAAGGTATTCGGCGCTGAGACCACAACCATCTTCACTCACATTTTGGAGCACACATGTTGAAAACGAGCAAAGCTGGCGTGACAACGATCGCCGTCGTCGCTGGTCACTAGGATCCAAGTGGAAATTATAAGCCCACAAGATGAATATCCTGCCGGAAAACAGTGCTAGCTAAAAGGTAACGGGGCGATGCCCCGCATCCGCTGCAGCTAAGGCATCGGCGGCGGGGTCACTTGCCTCCACGGGTCATCATCCTGGGCCCGGGTGGTCAATCGTGTCCTTGTCCACCCGAAATAGTGAGGAGCCCTATTTTTATTAAGGTCACTCGCGTTGAGACGTCAACTGATAATGCCGTGCTGGTGATTCCAATTTTTTGCAGTAGTAAACGCCATAGCCATACTAATAATCCAAACCGGAAGCAAAATTAGGAAGAATAGAATCCATCCGAGAATCGGGATGAAGAGAAGAAGGCTTGCTACAATATTTGTCCCAAGGAACAAAGCCCCAAGACCTACTCGGCCTTGGACTATAAGTCCTAGGCCGGTGATCAGAAAGTCGACTAGAGCGTAAAGAAGCGGGTTACGCGGTTTCACCTGGGCAACTGTCCACTGCTGTTGAGGCTGGGGTTGCTGATTTTGGTACTGCTGAGCTTGAGATGGCTGCAAAGGAGCCTGAGCGAAAGAAGTATCGGTTTGCTCTGGTGCAAACGACTGCGATTCAGAGGAGGCACTGGCGTAAAAGCCACCCACTGTCGAGGTAGAAGCCTCCGTTGACGGGGTTTCTGTGGGAACTGCTGGTGTCGAACCCGCCGAGGTTTCAGTCACGTTTGAGTCATCGCCTTCTGACGTGGATGCCGGAGGAGGTGGATCTGAAGGGGCCTCCGATAGGGGCTCAACATAGGGTCCTTGTGCATCGTTCCTATCTGAAAAATTCGAATCTTGCGACATGAATCATCCTTTAAAGTATGGTTCAAGTTGAAAGACACATACTACCCACAGCTAACGGAAATACTCTAGGGCTGCATCGTCCATGAATTCCTTTGTAGACAGTTAGGCAGTGCCCAGATCCATCTCATAAGTCTCAACCAGGCCTGTATTCACGAGGGATGTTATTGTACGGGCCAGTGTGCCTGTGGGCAGGTAGCGGGTGAGACAACTAGCATTCCAGCTAGGAAGCGACCGCTCAGATCGCGAGAATCTATGGGCGGTCAAGAGGACTATTGGTTGAATCTGCTGATGTTAGGAGCTTATGAGTGACGACAAGAGGAACTATAGCGAAGGGCTAGGGCCACAGCGGAATCAGTCTGAGCAGGATCCACCGGTAGAACTGCCTCCGCCTGTTCCTGAGGAAACCTCATTAGGCCAGGTGCTCGGCGGAGCGAAGAATATGGCTTCACGGGCGCAGAATTACTACGACAACACTGTAACTCCGGCTTTTGAACGGTCAGGCGCAAAAGAATTTTACGAAAGCAAGGTTGTCCCCACAACGAGGAACGTCACCCGCTCGGTAAAACAGACTGCAACTGACCAGCACACCAGGCTTACATCAACGCCAATCAGCCGTGCGGCAATTGTGCTGCTGATCGTTGCTCTTGTGGCAACCTTCAGCACGTTCCTACCTATGGGGCCGACATCCTTTGGCAGGTCCGGAAGCGCGGCACGTAACGTGGTTGACGGGAACTTTGAAGGCATCGGAAGTTTGGCGTTGGTTCAAGCCGTTGGTATCGTCACCGCTTTCATTGCAGCTACCATCTTTCGACTGTTGCTGTTCGTAACGATCATTGTTTCTATTGTGGCGATTGCATGGCGCAGCACTCGTGTCAAGAAAATCGCAGGGATATCTGGCGTTAGTACCGGCGTGCTCGGAGTCCTGATTGGAGTGGCGGCTTTGTTAGTAACAGGTCGTCTCGACAATGTGCCTGTTGGCGTTGGCACAATTTTTCTGCTCATCTCCTCGATTGTCGTCGCAGTGACGGCATTGTTCTTATTGCGGTCGTCAAAAACCCTTGGCGTACTACCACCTGTGCCGCCACAGGTTCCGCAGGCAAGGTAACCGATTACGTGGGGTCCTTGTTGATCCGCAGAATCCATACGCCAGCTTCTCAATCCAATGGCGCAGAGTATCCTGGCGAATCGACCATGATCTGATCAGGTAAATTCTGTTGATACTCTCGCCAGCGAGGATCCAGGACTAGCCGAATAGCAGCGAGCCACCTAGCGAGACAACCAAAATGATCGAGGTTGAGATAACCCCAAGCACAACTGGTTTGGCGCCCACTTTGAATAGCGAACGGATGTGCACCCCAAGGCCCAGGGCAAACATGGCTGCCGCTAGCAAAATTGTTTGGGCAATTTCCATAGCCGAAAGGAAGTCTTGTGGGAGGAAACCCGCCGTGCGAATAAGCATGGCCACAATGAAACCTGCGACGAACAGCGGCACGATAGGAGGTTTTGCAGCACCGGGCTGGGTGCCTCGGCGCCGCATGAACACTGCAATACCCGCGATAATCGGGGCCAAAGTGATGACACGTGCCAACTTCACGGTTACTGCAACGGCCAGAGCAGCACCACTGACGGTGCCACCGGCTGCCACCACCTGAGCTACTTCATGAGTGGATGCACCGATCCACATGCCTGCCATTTCGTCAGGCATGCCTAACAAACTGCCCAAAGATGGGACAAGCGGGATCATCAGGGTGCCAAACAGTACGACCAAAGCAATGGCCGTGGCTACTTCTTCCTCCTTAGCGTCGGTTGTGCCTTCGGCGGCGGCAACCGCAGCAGCACCACAGATGGAAAACCCACAAGCAATGAGTACCCGTTGGGCAAAACTGATGCCCATCAGATGCCCAGCCCATAGGGTCCCAAAGAACGTGACCGTTACGGAGACCAGCACAACCGCCAAGACGCCAAAACCAAGGTCCAGAATCGACGATAAAGATAGTTGCAATCCAAGCAGGACGATGCCGGTGCGCAGAAGTTTCTTGGACGAAAAAGCCACACCTTCAGACATGGCGGTCGGTACCGGGGCGATATTGCGCCACACAGCGCCAAGCAGGATGGCGATAAGTAGCGCGCTCATTCCTATCACTTGGGCGCCTAACCATGAGATCACCGCGGCCACCAGGCACACAACCACTCCGGGAACTAGTGCACCCAGTTTCCGCAATTTGTTAGTCGGTGGTTGCGGAAGTACATCGGGTGTTTCGGAGGCACTCGAGGCCTCACGAGCTTCAAGGTCTGCGTTGTGATCGTTGGTCATGTCTACCAGGATGACATTATTTTTCTACCGCCTGTAGTTCCTGAATTACCAATGGCGATATATCATATTGATATGCCACACCATGTTCCACCGGTCGATAACTGGCTGAGCCTGTCGATGTTGCGGTTACTGGTAGGGGTATCCCAGACTGGCAGCCTCAGTGGTTCAGCTAAAGTCGCCGGAATTGCCCAATCCAATGCGTCTCGAACCCTGAAAACCTTGGAACGGCGCTTGGGGTATCCGTTGCTGGTGCGCTCCCCGCGCGGCTCAACTTTGACTCAGGAAGGGCAACTCACCGTCGAATGGGCGCGCGAAGCCCTGGATGCCATCGATCGTCTAGCTCTGGGAGCAAACGCGCTAGCACACACCAAGCAAACCGAGCTGACCATTGTCGCCAGTATGACCATTGCCGAACACTTGTTGCCTGGCTGGATTGGCACATTCCGCTCCCTGTATCCGGGGTTGAATACCAAACTCAAGGTTATGAACTCATCCGAGGTCATTGAAGCGGTAGAGCATGATAAAGGGGAGCTGGGATTCGTTGAGACTCCCCAGCTTCCGGATAGCTTACAATCCACACCGGTACGGGACGACCAATTGGTCGCAGTGGTAGGCCCGACACATCCGTGGGCGCAACAGCCGCCCGAGCTGACGGCATCGCAGCTTGCCAACACTGCTTTAATTGAACGCGAAGAGGGTTCCGGGACTCGGGCGTTCCTCGACTTATTTGTCGGTAAGAAACGTCCCGAGCCGCTCATGGAATTCAACAGTAATTTTGCTATTTGCCAGGCAGCGATCGAAGGTATTGGTCCAGCGGTACTGAGCCGCCTTGCCGTACACGGTCACCTGCACACCGGCCAATTGATTAGCGTGCCAATCACCGGTCAGCCCTTGGAACGCTCCCTTCGGGCGGTATGGCAACGGCGCACGGGGCTATCTGCCGGGGCTAAAGCTTTTATTCAAGTAGCAAGAGATAGTGCCGAGGATAACGACTAAGGAACTAGTCATGGGTGCTAAGTCCGCGATAAGTAGTACGAGCATATTCTTGGTAGGGCGCGGGTAGAACCGTTGCGCGGATACGTACTTGTTTATGATTCCGGTCTGTTTGCGGCTTCGCTGAAATCGGGTCTTCTCCCCAGATGATTTCCACCGTATCCCCGTCTTGAATCGTATTATCTATGGTAGCTAGGGACATATACTGTTGAGGGTAAGCTACATACCCGGCATCAGTAGAGATCCCAACACTTTTATCGTGCTGTATGACCTCATCCATTTGGTAGAACCCGTAACGAGCCTTTGGAAAATCCAAGTACTTAGCCGGAGTACCATCTACTAGCTGAGATCGGACAATTTCGGCAACATCATCTGAGTCCCAGACCAACGTAACCTTGCGGCGCTCCTGTTTTGCAGCATGGCGCTCTAAGGCTTCTCTACCATGAAACTCGTGATCGAAACGTACCGATCTGCCCAGCCCGATATCGTATGGGGTCGTGTAATAGTCCGTTATATTTTTGGAATACAAGGAGCCAGCCAGTGCCCCGACCCGTGCCGCAGGGAGCCAACGCCGGTACTCTATGCAATCGTCGGAAAAAATTGCTGGCAGGGGAGTTGGAATCCAACCGGATTCCAGAGGTGAGCTCGAGTAGGCCTTTGCGCCTACGCGTTGAATCTGCCATTCGCTGCCAGCTTCCATCAAAGCCGCATGAACATCCAGATGGTCCTCATAGGGGCCATAGAATTCAAACCCTGGTTGTCCGGCCATGCCGTGTCGGAGTGCTTTGACTTGTTTGCCGGCGATCGTGAACTCACCAATATGGAAGAATTTCAGTTCTGGTACAGGCCCATCGAATAGCCGTTCCATGACGGCGTTGGCTTCCGGGCCTTGTAGTTCATAACGGTAAAACGTCGGGTCTCCATCACGCATGTTGGAATTCGGATCAAGCCGATAATAGACCTCTTTTCCCGTGTCTTGTGCTTTTTCGATGTGAAAGCGTACCCAGTCAATCAAGATGTGATGGCCGACAAGTACCCTTCCCTCATCACCTTCTGAATTGAAAAAGAGGATGCCATCCCCGATGAGATAGCCATCTTTATTGACGGCTATCATTTGTTTTGCACGACCGGGTTGGAAGTTCTTGAATGTGTTCGGAGAGATTGAAGCCAACAGATCATTCAGATCACTGCCGTGCATGAACAGTTGGGTCATGTGATGGGATTGGTCCATCAATGCGACTCCTGTACGCCATGCCCTTTGCTCGTCACGCCAGTTTGTAAATTCGGGTGTGATGGGGAACGTGATTGGCGGCCAGTCCTGATCGCGCAGGAAATCCACGACATTATCGGCTTGTTCGAGGGCTTGGGCAAGTGTTTGATATGCAACCATTTATATCGCCTTTCACTGCTACAGGGTGCTTAACTACCTGCAGGCTAGATTATGATGTGCCTCACGTTCAGGAAAGTATGATTTCCACTCTTTGGAATCTGCGTCATGAGATTTGTGAATGGTTCTGGCCACGAAAAGTGGCACACGCGAAGTAGACGAGTAAAAAATCCAATCGTTGCTAAATGCAATCATTTAAGGCAAACTGTAAGCAGTATGAGAATGCTCACAAAATCGACGAGAGCAGGAGCGAGATGACGAATTACGGCTTGGGCGATTGGATACACCGACACCGCATAAAGTCCGCCGGACGCATTGCTGTGACCGCCGGCAATCTTGAACTGACGTATCAGCAGTTCGGAGAGCGGATCAACCGCCTAGCAAACGCGCTAACAGACCGCGGCGTTAATCGAGGCGACCGGGTGGCCTACCTCGGGGAAAACTCAATAGAGTTCCTCGAAACGCTTTTTGCACTGGGTAGTATCGGCGCGGTCTTTGTGCCACTCAATACTCGGTTGGCTGCTCCGGAGGTTGCTTTCCATCTTGAGGATGCCGGTGCACAAATGCTTATCGCGTCCCAGGCTATGGAGCCACTGGCTACTGCCGGTATAAAAGGTACAGCTGTTGAGCGGTTAGTCTTCGTTGACGACGGCGCATATGAGCCTGCCACAGGCGAAGAGCCGGATATCCCGATAGAGCACTACGGGGCTGTACTGGAAAGTGCAACGGCTGATCGGCCCAACGTCAGTGTGGACCTGGACGATTTGGCCATTATTCTTTACACATCTGGCACGACCGGCAACCCCAAAGGTGCGATGCTCAGCCACGGCAACCTTACATGGAATGCCATCAACGTCGTTTCCGATATGGACATCAGCAACTTTGAAGTGGCGTTGATGATCTCACCGATGTTCCATGTGGCATCCCTGGGAATGGGCGTGTTGCCTACGTTCCTAAAGGGTGGACAGTTAGTCCTGGAGCCACGCTTCGAGCCGGGCCGGGCGCTGGAGCTTATCGAACACTATAAAGCAACGTTCATCTCGGGAGTCCCGACCACCTATCAGATGATGGCCGAACATCCCGCATGGGAGACCACCGACGTTTCATCGCTGCGTAACCTCACCTGTGGTGGCTCGGCAGTACCCTTGCGTATCTTGGAGGCCTATGAGGAGCGCGGTTTGAGCTTCACCATGGGCTACGGCATGACCGAAACCTCTCCCGGAGCGACTACTCTGCCAGCTCGGTACTCCAAGGAAAAAATGGGGTCAGCTGGTCTGCCTCAGTTCCACACTCAGGTTCGAGTGGTCGATTTCGACGGAAAAGAATTGCTACCTAATGAAGTTGGCGAGGTTCAAATCCAGGGGCCCAATGTCGTTTCGGGCTACTGGCAGCGTCCCGAAGCCAATGCGTCGTCCTTCATTACCGACAACGATGGCACGTGGTTCCGCAGCGGCGATATGGGGTATTTCGATGAAGATGGCTTCTTGTTTATCTCCGACCGGCTTAAAGACATGATTATTTCCGGTGGTGAAAATATCTACCCGGCCCAGATTGAGCAACAGCTGGCGCAGATGGAAGCGATCGCATCGGTCGCCGTTTTTGGGGTGGCTGATGCGAAGTGGGGTGAAGTGCCGCGCGCAGCCATTGTGGTACGAGAGGGGTACGAACTTTCCGAACAAGATGTACTGTCTTATCTTGACGGCAAGCTAGCCCGCTACAAGATTCCGAAATCGGCCGTATTTGTTGACGATATGCCACGTACGGCATCTGGCAAAGTGCGCAAACCACAACTGCGCGAGCTCTATGGGAACTAACTTGTCGGCAACCTTGAGTGGACAGGGCAAATAAGCATAAAACTGGGGACCAGTACAGCTGGTCCCCAGTATCGGCTGTAAATTTTTAAAGTGTGGCTTTGGTTAGGAGGTCACGCAACTGGTCGCGTTCTGCAAGAGTTAGGTCGGTAAGCACGTGGTCCTCGGCCGTCATGGTGATGCTTCTGGCTTGTTTATATAGTTTTTCACCTTCGGTGGTTGCCACAATGTTTTTCGAACGCCGATCTCGACGGTCTGTTTCACGTTTGACCAGGCCCCGAGATTCCAAAGTGTCAACCAAGGCAACGATCTGGGATGGATCCAGGGCAACATAGGAGGACATTTCGCGCTGTGTGGGCTTTAGCGCCGAGGCTGCTAGAGCGAGCACGGAAAACTGCCGAACATTCAAGTCAAGTTCTTCCAGTAATTTATTCGCATAGTTATTCCCCTTGGCTGCAAGACGTGCAGTAAGGAATTGGATCTCTTGGACCAGCTCGGTATCACGCAGTGGTGAAGGATCGAGGTCGGTACTGGTTAGCGGTTCGACATTCATGTAAATAGTTTCCCATCAATTATTGACATCTTCAAACTTATCAGTTGAGATAGACAATAAGTGTTATCTACAATTATTTCTATACTTAAATAAAAATCTTCAACGTAGATCGTGAGAATTGAGGCCAACCATGTCATTGAATGGCAAAGTAGCAATCGTTACAGGATCCGGCGCTGGTCTAGGACTAGCTTACGCTCAAGAGCTTGCCCGCCAGGGCGCTAGCGTCGTCGTTAACGACGTTAATGATGATGTGACAAATAAAGCCGTTGAATCCATTACCGCAGCTGGCGGGAAGGCCACCGGAGTGACGGCACCGGTTGGATCAACCGAAACCGCCGAAAAATTAGTCAGTGCTGCAGTGAGTGAATTCGGTCGCCTTGATATTTTGGTGAACAATGCGGGTATTCTGCGTGATCGTAGCCTGCTGAAAATGTCCGATGATGACTTCGATCAGGTCATCAACGTTCACCTCCGCGGGACCTTCATCTGTGTCCGTGCGGCTTTTGACTACTTCAAAAATAATGACGTCAAAGGCCGCATCGTAACCATCGGTTCACCAACCGGTCAGCGCGGAAACTTCGGCCAAACCAACTACGCTGCAGCCAAAGCTGGCATCGTCGGAATGGTGCGCACCTGGGCCCTTGAAATGAAGCGCGCAGGCGTTACTGTCAACGCAATTATCCCGGTAGCAGCAACTGCTATGACCGAGACGGTGCCATACTTTTCAGCGGCCATTGAAGCCGATAAAGCCGGCGAGGCTATGCCCGATTTCTTCCGCAAAGACTTGGGCTTTGGCACTGCAGCCGATGTTGCCGGACTGGTTGCCTTCTTAGCCTCGGATGCCGCCGCCAATATTTCCGGTCAGGCTATCGGCGTAGGTGGCGACCGTCTGCAGGTATGGAGTCACCCAGAACCAGTAGCCACCGAGTACCGCAAAGGTGGTTGGACTTACGACGCGATGGAATCTCAAGGCCGCGAGCTGATCGAGAACAACCTGCAAGACGTCGGCGAACAATTCCTGGAACTGCCAGAAGAACTGCAGCCAAAGGCATAAGCGATGACGATGCCTAAATACGAATCAAATATCGACGTCGAGAAAATCTCAGCGCTTGACATGCATGTACATATCGAGATGGATGAGCAGGGCCATAAGCCCATGCCCGAGGTTTTCTATGAGGCTTCTGCCAAATATTTCAAGGCAGAAGATCGCACCCCATCCATCGACAAGATTGCGGATACCTACCGCGAGCTTGACATGGCCGCCGTAGTTTTTACCGTTGACGCTCGCAGCCAATTTGAAGGGCACTTACCAAACTCGATTGACGACGTAGTTGTCGGTGCGGCGCGCAATAATGACGTGTTGTTGCCGTTTGGGTCCGTTGATCCGCGGCTTGGTGAAGCGGCTATCGAGGAAGCTCAGCGTCAAGCAAGCCAACTGGGTGTTCGCGGGTTCAAGTTTCATCCCTCTGTGCAGGGTTTTGACCCATCGGACCGTCAGTTTTACCCGCTGTGGGAAGCGTTGGAAGAAATTGGCCTGCCCATCATTTCGCATACCGGACAAAATGGTATGGGTGCCGGGCTACCAGGGGGCGCTGGTATAAAACTAGGCTATTCCAACCCGTTGCTACTAGATGAGGTTGCCGCAGATTTTCCAAACCTGCCGGTCATTATGGCCCACCCGTCGGTGCCGTGGCAGGATGAGGCCAATTCGATTGCCACTCATAAAGCCAATGTCTATATTGACTTATCGGGTTGGTCGCCAAAGTACTTCCCGGAGTCATTGGTTCGGCAATCCAACAACATACTGAAGCACAAAGTTTTGTTTGGTACCGATTATCCGCTGATCCCGCCGACGAAATGGTTAACCGCGTTTAATAATCTGCCCATCAAAGACGAGGTTCGCCCGCTTATCCTTAAGGACAACGCCGTCAACCTGCTGGGGCTAAACAAGGCTGGTGTCTCAACATGAGTCGTACCTCTTCCTGGGATGTCTATGGTTTTTCACAACGTCTAACTTCTGCTGAAAAAACGGCGCTATACGAGTTACGGGCCACGCTGGACGAAAAAGTGTACCCGTACCTGAACGATGCATGGCATGAAGACCGGCTGCCAGAAGAAATTGTTGAGCCGCTGCAAGCCTTGCGCCTGATGGACCCACCCGCGGTCAAAGCCGCAGGCGAATCGGTGCGCGGTGTTTTCGAATCCATGCGAACATTCGAGCTTGCCCGCTGCGATACCAACGTTGCGACGTTCTTCAACGCTCAAGCCGGGCTGTTCCGGACCGTGGTTACACAAGGCGGCAGCAAAGAACAGGTCGCTAAGTTGGACCCGAAAATTATCAACTATGAGCTGTTGGGCGTCTTTGCCTTGACTGAACCGGATAATGGTTCCGATGTGGCAAAAGGTCTGCAAACCACCGCGACGCAAAATCCGGACGGAACATGGATCATCAACGGTGCTAAGCGGTGGATCGGAGGAGCATTTCAAGCCGATGTGATCTGCACATTTGCCCGAGATACCGCAGATAATGAAGTTAAGGCCTTCCTTGTACCTCGTGACGCCAAGGGCGTGACGCTAGACAAGATTGAGCGTAAGGCTTCCCTGCGGATCATGCAGAACGCCAATATTTACTACAGCGAGGTTCAAGTTGATGATACTGCGCGGTTGCAAAATATTAATTCCTTCCGCGATGTTGCCAAATGCCTACGGTTAATGCGCTCCGATGTTTCCTGGATCGCCACCGGGGCCATGGCTGGCGCTTACGAAGCTGCTGTTCGCTACACTACAGGTCGCGAACAATTCGGCAGACCCATCGCCGGATTTCAGCTGATTCAAGAGAAACTAGCTCGCATGTTAGCCAATGTCACCGCTTCCGTAGCAATGGCAATGCAGTTAACCGAACAGCAAGACACCGGAATATATAAGGACGAAAACTCTGCACTGGCAAAAATGTTTACCGCATCAAAATTACGTGAAACCGTAGCGCTAGCCCGAGAAGTCTGCGGCGGAAACGGCATCACGTTGGATACCGATGTCGCACGCTTCCACGCCGATGCTGAGGCAGTCTATTCCTACGAAGGTACCCACGAAATTAACGCACTCATCGTTGGCCGCTCCATCACTGGCCAGAGCGCATTTGTCTAACATCTATTGCATCCAAAGAAAAGGAATTACTGATTCCCATGACTGAAGTTACCCCGCGCACCGTTGTTGCATTTGACGAAGTTGCCAATCTGGCAGGCACCGACCTGGGTGCCACCGACTGGATGACCATTACACAAGACATGGTCAATACTTTTGCTGATGCCACCAGCGACCATCAGTGGATTCACATCGACGTTGAGCGTGCCAAAGAAGGCCCATTCGGTGCACCAATTGCCCACGGCTTTCTGACACTGTCATTGCTCATTCCGTTCTGGTCTGAACTGCTCGATGTCACAGGCGTTTCCACCAAAGTTAATTATGGCCTCGATAAAGTCCGCTTCACCAGTCCCGTCAAGGTCGGTTCTCGCATTCGCATGCACGCTGAAGTTGCCGAAGTCAAAGAAGTCAAAGGTAACGGTCTACATCTGGTAACTAACGCCACGATTGAAATCGAAGGTGAAGAACGTCCGGCGGTGGTGGCTACATTCTTATCGCGCTTCTACGCCTAATAGTTATAAGGCGAATCCTTGAGCCTGTGGGTGCCGAATTTTTGGTGTCCACAGGCTCTTTCGTTACCCGACCGCTATGTGATGCAAATTACAAAAATGGCCACCAAGCTCTTCCATTGCAGGAGTAAATAGTCTATTGTGTATCTCAATTGATGAATAATTCGATCAAAAATATCACAGGCGTCCTTATCTGAGTTTTTTAGCTCACCTGCTCTTACGAAAATTACTTGCACCAGGAGAACCCATGACCAAGAAATTTCTGACCGGCATTGCCACCGTTGCGACGTCTGCACTGCTCGTTACCGCTTGTAGCGGCGACGATGATGGCGCAGCCAGCGCTGAAACAGACGAACTGCAAGAAGTAACGGTCGGGGTGTTATCTATTGCTCCGAGTGTGGGCGTCGCCTACGGCATCGAACACGGCATCTTTGAAGAACATGGCTTCGATGTTGACTATGAAGTCTCCACTGCTGGTGCCGCCATGTTGCCAGCAGTGTCAGCTGGTCAACTAGATTTCGGGGTTGGAAACCCGCTGTCCGTAGTTACTGCGGTTGATCAAGGCCTAGATATGAAAATTGCGGCAGGCTATTCGAATTCACTTGAAGAAGGCGATGACGTTGCCGGTGTGGTAACCCGGGCTGACTCCGATATCGACACCTGGGCAGACCTGGAAGGTAAAACCACCGCAATCAACGCGCTCAATACCCTGGGCGATCTGACCATCATGAACCTAGCTGAACAAGATGGTGCTGACCCACAAGCGCTGGAATTTTCTGAAATATCATTCCCGGATATGCCCGCCCAACTAGAACGCGGTAATGCTGATGCGGTATGGATCCCCGAGCCGTTCTTGTCTGGCATGCTTGCCGACGACGAAAACGAACTCATTGGGTATTCGTTCCAAGAAAGCGACCCCGGCATGGCCACGATGGTCACCTTCACATCCGGCGAGCTGGCCGAAAGTGATCCAGAGATGGCCGAAGAATTCGGCGCGGCTATGACCGATGCGCTCGCAGCAGCCGAAGAGGACCAGGAAGGCTCGCGCGAGCTACTTGTAGAATTCCTTGATATTTCAGAAGAAGATGCCCAGGATTTGACAATGGAACGGCTCGACGGCGACCTGGACCGTGACCAGTTAATGGACATGGTTGAGCTGGCAGATCGCTACGACTTTATTGGTGAAGCTCCAACCGAGGATGATCTGTTCTTGCAGGACTAGTTATACTAACGCAACAAAGCCTCACTTTCCCTACGAAATCGGGTCGGTGAGGCTTTGTCCGTGTCTAAGCCCCACATGCTGGTCGGGGTCGCATCCATGCTAGTCAGCGCCGAAAATATGCTTTAATTCTTGAGTGATTGAACCATCCTGCAACGACACGTAGGATGGTTTAGGCTTGCGTACCCCACACACTAATCGAAGTTGGCTATATTTATTGATAGTTCTCGGCGACGAAGAGTTACATAACCTTGCGTGGAGCGAATGACACAAAACTTGAACCTGTTAAAACAGCGCATATCTGACGTCGCTGAGATATATCCTTTCACACTGCACTGGCAAGTGCGCGATCTAACATCCGATGACCTGGTAGGCCAGTCCGAACGGACAGTACTTGGATCATTCAGTACCCGAAAAGTCAGCGTACTGATGGCATGCCTGGCATTGGTAAAGTCCGAAAAGCTCAACCTGACAACCAGCTATGCGATAAGCCCCGAACTTAAAGACGGTGTGCAAGCAGGTATCATGCGAAACCTGTCTTCGGGTGTCGAATTGAACTTGCAAGATCATCTGGCACAGATGATGATCACCTCGGATAATATCTGCACACAAATCATCTTTCAGGCCATCGAAGAAGTCACCGGAGATGCTTTGCAGTGGATCAACGATTACTGCTCACAACTTGGCTTGCACGATACGCTGCACCGCGAAGTTTTCCCTCGTTCAGCCGAACTATCCTGGTCGCATTCCATTGACTCTATGACCGTCACGTCCGCGCACGATCAAGCCTTGCTTCTAGAATTATTAGCTCGCGGCTACTCGGACGAACCCACAGCAGTCGAGCTGGGATTAGACACCGAGCTGTGCGCATTGGCTGTAGAGCTGATGAGTCACCTCTTTACCCCCGTACTGGGTGCGCGTGTGCACCGAGGCCATTTTGCGGAAAAGAACGGTCGGGGTATCCGAGGCCTATCCCAAGTCGGCATCCTTCTAGACGACCAAGACCAGCCGGTTGCCTCCGTCGCGTTTTTTGCAGAAGCCATCCCAATAGAGTTATTTGATGGGACGCCCGGACGAGCTCGGGCCATTGAATGCTTTGTTAAACTCGGGGAATTGCTCGAAGAATTCTTCCTGGACGGCACCCCCAGTGAGCTTGCAGAACGGCAGGTCATCGAACCCGATTATTGGGAACAGGAATACGGGGAGCTACTCTGCGCTGTTGAAGGTGGCCGCGCAATCAACGAACACATGGTGTTCCCGTTCTCTGGTGTAGGCAAACTCTTTTTCGCCTACACACTGGTAGCAATTGAACAAGAGCATCCTGGCCTCTTCGATAACCCTCTGCAGATCACATCCCAGCACCGCGCTCTAGCCGGTTCAGGGCCACTGCGGTACCTAACCGGGATAACCAAACTCACCGTCGATGATGCAGTAGCACAGATGATACAAACCGGTGATGGTGCTGCAACCATGGCCCTACTGGACTTCTTGGAAAAATCAGACATCAACATTATCGACGCCGCCCGCCGTGTGCTGGGGCATCTAGAAAACACCACGGTCACCGGCGTGGAAGACTGGTCCATGGGGGAGGGCTTCACCGGTACCACTACAGCCGCAGATATTTTGATTCTGCTGCGTCAGATTATTGAAAATAATGGCCGCCTCAAAGCATGGACATCTGCAGTATTTGAACCAGCAGGACTGGCTAATGCCCTACCCGGATATGGTCCACATACTGTAGAGCACTGGACCGTTTCGGGTTGGGCACGCATCTACAGTCAGAAACTTGACCAGGGCCGAACCTCGGCATTGATACTCCAACGTGCCGACGGGTTGGTGGGCCTAGCCGCCCACGCGCCGGTGGGAACCCAGGATGTCTCGGCAAAATTTGGCAGCCTCGGGCTGTCCACGTATGTTAGCGCTAATGACGAGACGGTATAAGGTAAACTCCGTGCTTACCGGTTTCTAGACCGGGACACCAAAGTGCTGCTCAGGTAGGATGCGAGGATGGCCTGGCAGTATTGGACCGATGCACCTCGCCATGGTTCATGGCATGAGGTGCCCGCCCCACAAGTAAACGCAGCAGATCACCTCCGCATAAAAACCACCGCCACGGCGGTTTCCAAAGGGACAGAGACCCTGGTGCATAACGGTGATGTGCCTGCCCGGATTGCCGAACAAATGCGCGCCCCGCATCAACTGGGCGATTTTCCATTCCCGGTCTCCTACGGATATTTGGCAGTCGGCGTCGTTGACCAAGGCGACTCAGACTGGCTTGGCCAACGCGTTTTCGGATTGCTCCCGCATCACACCCATCACGTCGTGCCGGCCACCGATGTGTATCCGATCCCTGACGGTATTTCTGATCACCGGGCACTTTTGGCCGGAGCCGTCGAAACCGGTATCAATATTTTATGGCAGCAGCCACCACATTTTGGCGACCGGGTAGCCATTATTGGTGCCGGTATGATAGGGGCTGCCACCGCGCTACTGGCTGATCGCTTTCCGTTAGAACGCCTCGAGGTTATCGAGACCAATCCGCAGCGGCGAAAACTCATCAACAGTTGGGGCATTACTGCGCTAGACCCCGCCGACGCTTCGGGTGATAATGACGTCGTCATTCATGTTTCTGGTCAGGAAACCGGGTTGGCGCGGGCACTAGAAATTACCGGCGACGACGCCACTGTTGTTGAAGCCTCCTGGTATGGCGAGCATGCGCCAGCTGTGCCACTTGGAGCAGATTTTCATGCCCGAAGGTTACGCATCATCGCAAGTCAAGTAGGCGAGGTTGCTGCCGAACAACGGCTTCGCAGGACTCGGCAACAGCGTATGCAGGCCGCCCTGGCTGCGCTCGATGATGATCGCTTCGATGATCTGATCACCGGGGTGTCATCCTGGCGGCAACTGCCTAGTGTGCTGCATGATTTGGCCACAGCAAGCCAACTGGCTGCAACTACGCTGTGTCATGTATTGGACTACGACGAGATCGAGAAGGGACCTTGAGATGTTTACTCTGACCGTCAACGACTACGTGATGATCGCCCACAGTCTGCCCCATGAATTCTTTGGCCCAGCCCAGCGGCTACACGGTGCCACTCTGACGGTAGATGCGACGTTTACTCGGCCAGAACTAGATGAACACTCAGTGGTACTTGATATCGGCCACGCAACCCAGCTTCTGGATGACGCACTGGCCCCGCTGCGTTATGCCGATCTTGATTCACACCCCGACTTTGAAGGTAAATTTTCCACCAGTGAGGCAGTCGCCCAATATATCGGACAAAGGCTGGCAGCCGACCTGGCCGAGATGCCCCAAATCGGTATAACCGTAACGATCGGTGAGAACCCGCGAGCACACGTCAGTTATACAGTGCCAGACCGCGGCTAATGTTT
>Ga0079225_10000515_pt1 | contig 20864 bp, 23 predicted proteins | sample Poulit2012_FD_76344 | JGI IMG/M metagenome (GOLD analysis project Ga0079225, IMG submission 76344) | Agricultural soil microbial communities from Georgia to study Nitrogen management - Poultry litter 2012 | ecosystem: Environmental > Terrestrial > Soil > Agricultural land | place: USA: Georgia... | reverse complement strand
TCAATCATCTTCGCCCTCAATGCCTCAGGAATTATCTCGGGAAGTTACCTCAACGGACTGCTGACCAAAAAGATATTTTACATCAAGATTTTAAATACTGCCGTTATATTTTTAATCGGATTTTCAGTGTTGTTTACCATTATGGTATTGATCAATCCAGAACTTCCGTACCAATGGACAGCCGCAGGGATTTTTGCCGTCAATCTTTCTCTTGGATTTGTTTACCCCAATGCCATTGCTGCTTCCTTGGTTCCTTTTACAGAAAAGTCCGGTTCGGCCTCGGCGTTAAACGGCGCAATAAGAATGGCCATCAGTGCTTTAGTAACAGCCATTATCGGTATGATGGTCGCCAATTCTGCCCTGACTATGTTTGCCACCATGTCGGTTTTATCTATGTTATCCTTTACCTTATTACGATTCGCTAAAAAATATGGATAATCTCAAACCCCCGAATCATTAAATCACTGAACCCTTTCCTCAGCCATTTTTTTTAACTGTGATTTTCGAATTTTACCGGTACTGGTCATCGGCCATGCTTCCGGCTGGATAAACCACACATAGCGAGGAACTTTAAATCTGGCTAAAATCTCAGCACACCAATCAATTATTTGTTGTGCACCGGCAGTTTTCCCGGATTTCAATTCAACAAAAACAGCTCCGGTTTCTGTGGTAATCGCATTGGGCACACCAACCACGACAGCTTGATTTACTGCGGGATGTTTATTGATAACCCCTTCAATTTCTTTAGGCGCAACCAATTCTCCGGAAACTTTATAGAGTTCTTTACTTCTTCCCAACAATTCGATATATCCATTTTTGTCGATTCGCCCAACATCGCCCGTTTTTAACCAACCGTCTTTGTCAATCGTATCCGCTGTTTCCTGTGGATTTTTGTAATACCCTTTAGTGACGGTGTTTCCTCTTACCACCAATTCTCCAATCGCACCTTTTGGTAATTTTTCTTCGGTTTCGGTATCGATGGTTTGATATTGCACAATACTTCCTCCAAACTCTTTTAATCCAGCGATTCCACCTAATTTAGGACGACCTACTCTTTGGGTTATCAATTCTATCGAATCTCCCATTTCGGTAATCACTCCCGACGAAGTGACTTCAGTTTGACCATAACCAGTGCAGATTTCCGTTAAGCCCAACAGTTTTATCGCTTTTTCCCAAACCGTTACCGGAGCCGGAGCTGCGCCACACCATGCGGCATATAAATTAAGCAAATCAAAATCTTCTACTTTGGGATGATTTAATAAAGGAACCAACATCGAAGGAACACACAGAAAATCATTTGCCTTGAATTTCTCCATCATCTCCAAAGCGGATTGCGGCGTAAATAGATTGGGCGCTACTAATAATCCTCCGACAAAAGACATTGCTAAAATTCCTTCGATCATATTGAAACAATGATAAAAAGGCAACGCTCCGAAAGTTACTCTCCCCTCTTCTATCGCTCTGCTCAAACATGTGGCGTACGCACTTTTCAACAGCATATCGTGTGTGAGCATCACCCCTTTTGACTGTCCAGTTGAACCGGAAGTGTACATTATAATACTCACCTCATCAGGATAAAAAGACGCCTCCTTCCTTTCCTTTAAATCTACATCGGCAACTTTATCGGCATCGGCCACAAAATTTCCCCAAGCGATAAATTCATCCCCTTCGACTTCTTTCTTATCCCCGATGCAAACCAATTTCTCCAGTTTACTGTCTTCTTGAAATCTTTTGTCTTCCAGCAGTTCAGCAATCATCTTTGCATAATTATTTTTCTTTATTTGCGACTGAAAAATAAGATACTTGCTGTCGGATTGCCTGAGCACAAAAGACAATTCCTCTTTTTTAAGCATGGTGTTGATTGGAATAAATACAGCACCCAACAGCGATGAGGCGATTAACAGTGAAACGTAATCCTGATGATTTTCCATCAACACCGCGATGTGATCTCTGCGCTTTACACCAAGGTTGAGAAAAGATTTCGCATACATAACCGCATTTTCCCAAACTGCTGAATAACTACTCTTCTCATTATTTATAGCGATGAAATCTCGATTTCCGTATTGCTTACAGATTTTTTCAAAATGCGTATGCAAAGTTTCCCTTGTCCAGGTTTTATATTTCGTTTCGAGTTCTTTTCTGCGCTCTTCCACAGATGGAATAGTTTTAGTCTGCATAAAAAAGTTATATTAAAATATTATCAACCTCAAAAAACGACTTGAAGATTCTATAAAAAGTTATAAGTTATTCTTCAAGTGTTTTCCATATCACAATACCGTTTTGTCCTCCAAATCCAAAAGAATTACTCATTGCAGTTTTAATATTCATCTTTCTGCTTTTGTTCGGCACAATATCTTTAGGCGAAATTTCATCTTGATTTTCACAGTGCAACGTTGCCGGAATGATTCCTGTTTCCAACGCTTTGATACAAGCCACACTTTCTATCGCCCCCGCAGCGCCCAAAAGATGTCCGATTCCTCCTTTTATGGAACTCACGGGAATTTGATCCAATTGATCTTTAAACATTCTTTTCAATGCTTTGGTTTCAGCAATATCTCCTGCTGGTGTACTGGTGGCATGAGCGTTGATGTAATCAATATCTTCAGGGTTCATCTTTGCAGATCTCAACGCGCGTTCAATTGCCAAAGCTGCACTCTTGCCTTCCGGATGCGGACTGGTGTCATGATAAGCGTCGTTAGAGGCTCCATAACCTTTTAAAACGGCATAAATATGAGCATCACGAGCTTTCGCATTCTCCAAAGTTTCCAGAACAAAAAGCGCTCCGCCTTCTCCCATAATCATGCCCGATCGATCTTTATCAAAAGGACGAGACCATTTAGTTAAGTCTTCAGGACCAGTTGTTGCTAAAGCTCTGGCGTCTCTTAATCCCGATAGAAAAACGGAAGACCAAAGACTATCAACTCCTCCGGCCAAAACGTAATCTACATCATCTCTCCAAAACCAATACTCCGATTCTCCAATTGCATTAGTTCCGGCGGCACAGGCAGTAACATAGGTCATTGACGGACCTCTGAATCCGTATTGAATATCGATAGTGCTTGCGGCAGCATTAGGTATAGCTTTTGAAATCATCCTAGGCCCCACCCGCTTGCTTTTTCCCGTGGCTAAACTGTATGCGCCTTCCTCCAAAGATTGGATTCCACCAAAAGCAGAACCTATCGCGGTTCCAATCCGATTAGTATCTACCTCTGCCGACAAACCTTGTCCGTCATCTTTTAATAACCCTGCATCTTTTAAAGCTTCCTGAGCAGTTATTAAAGCAATTTGGGAAAACCTATCCGTATTTCTGACCATTTTTTTATGGAGATAACCTTCAGGTTTAAAATCGGGAATTCTGGCGCCAACCGGAGACCATTGTTTTAAGAAATGATCTTTAACAGCATTGACAGCTGATCGATTAGCGATTACATTTTCCCAGAAAGTTGAAACGCCAATCCCAAAAGGACTGACGGCTCCCATCCCGGTAACTACGATTACTGGTTTTTCCATTTTTACTATTCTTTATTTTTGTATTGTCTTCGTATCAGATTTATTTTGAATCAGTTCATAAACTTCCGGCGCGGTGGTATGAATTCTGACCGGTTTCCACTTTTTACTCAGCCACATATGTGTCGTGCTTCCCGAGGCTAACAATTCTCCTTCAGGTTTCTCAACTTCGTTTTGATCTGTTGCTAACGCCTCCCCGGCTTCTCCCAACCGACGCGCTTCATAATAAAACTCCAATCGCACAGCTGAATATTTCTTTATCTTGGTGAATATGCCAATCGCCTCATCATACAGCGCCGACTTGTGATATTTGAGTTGAAGATCCATTACCGGCAACATCAATCCAAGACTTTCCATTTTACTGTACGGAAGTCCATTAGCTCGCATCCATTCGGTACGACCGATTTCAAACCAGGTCACATAATTGGCGTGATGTACCACTCCCATTTGATCGGTTTGTTTGTAATGAACGCGTAAATTGTGTTGTTGCCAAATTCCTTTCATATTTGTCTTTTTTGAGGTTCCACAAAATTAGAGAATTTGGAAGGCAAACTCCATTATTTACCCACAATTATTCTTGATTCTTTAGCGATTTTTTTGATTGTATCTCAAGTTTATAATAGAACGCTTTCACCCAAAAAATTCTAAAATCTTTGCTCATTTTCTTTCTAAAACACCATCATTTCTAAGGTTGAATCTTTACTTTTAGGAACAATGTCGTAATAAAATATAATACCTAATCCCGCTTGATAGAATAAATAAAACATGTAACTTTGGAGAAGACACTTGTAACAAGTTGTAAATAAAAAGACTATGGATATGATAGATGAAATATTAGCACCCAAAAACTGGGAGTTTACCTCATCCGAAGATAAATTATTTTCGACTGATCATATCATTGATGCATATCTTAAAGGAAAAAATGAAGGCCTTGAACAACAAGAACGTTTAATTATTGAAAAACTCATCAGCAACATTGATAAATCAGGGAAACACACTACTCAGGTAATAAATCATCTTTTAAAGAAGGGTTTAAATCCAACAGCTGCTTTTCTAAAAATAAATTCTTGGGATAATTTTGAAACCTTAATTATTATTTCCGAAAAAGACTTTCTTAGCACAAAAATGCTGAAGGTTTACGAATACATCTCGAAGTTGGAAAGCAAAGTTTCTGAAGACATGTATTACCTCCAAATTTCTTTCCACAGTAAGGATGAAAATATTGATGAAGAATCTATTCGTTCAGATGGTTATATATTAAAGCACAAAATGCAAAATGGACAAGAAAAGACGAAAACACGCAATCCATAACGAACAAGTTTGTGATTATCTTCTTGCAAGTAATGAGTTTCATGACTGGGTTGTCACAACTGCATTTTATGCTGCGTTACATTTTGTCCAAAGCGATATTTTCCCACTAACTTATAAAAAGAATAAGTATCTCAGTTTAAATACTTTTTACAGAGAAATTACTAAAAAAACAAAAGAATTTCCAAACACAGGCTTACAATTGAATTGGTGAATTCTAATATTCCTAATTGTGTGCCCTATTATAGATGGTTATTTGATGCTTGTATGACCGCCCGATATTCCAATTACAATATATCAGAAAGCAAAGCTATAAAAGCCAGAGAATATTTAAGCGAAATAAAATCAAACTTGAATGAATAACCTATAAATAAAATCAAAACAATTATGTTTGTAAACATACAGTCCACTATGCGATATTTTGCTTTCTTTATTCTGATCTTATTTTCGTCAACTTCTTCTGCTCAAGAAGATATTAATGGGATGTTTCATAGACCTCCGGAAAAAATGAGTTTTAATTCAGAATATCTTGAATTTCAAGAAAACGCTCGGTTCAAATATCACACTTACGGCTGTATGACATTTCACACTAAAGGACAGGGAGAATACAAGTTAGAAAAGGAGAAAATTATTTTAAAATTCGATAAGGCCGAAACTAAACGACATGGCAAAATACACACTGAAAACATCAAAACCAATATTGATAAAGACTCTATAACATTAAAATTTAAAGTGATGGATTATAGCGAGATGGTCATACCCGGAGTCGATCTAAATATAGGGTCGGAAGATAAAACCTATCACACTAATTTTCATGGCGAACTAAAAATTTCAAGAGCAAAAGACTCAAATAAAACCAAATATGAATTAGCAGCTGTGGGATGGCAATCCTTCGAATTCGAATTATCAAATGCTTCTTCAAAAAGTATAGAATTGTTTTTAACCTCTCCACAACCAAGGGTTATTTCTGAAGAAATCTATCAATATGAAGTGGAGCAATTTTATCAGGATTCCATAATTTTAAAAGACGGGACTAAATTCACAAAAATTGAAAAATGAGCAATGATATTTTCTCGTGAATTAGGAAGAGATAATTAATTCGAATAAAAAACCTATTTCAAGTCATACCAACAAAACACAGCTTTCACCTCCTATGAAAAATCTACTTCTCTTATCGATTCTATTGATTTCAAATTTAGGATTTAGTCAACTAAAAAGCATTGTTATTGATGATGAAACAAAAGGGCCGGTTCCCTTTGTTAATATCTGGGTCGAAAACGAAAATATCGGCACAACCTCTGATAAAAATGGCGTATTTACCATAGATACTTTAAAAGGAAAGTTTCTGGTTTTTTCAAGTTTAGGTTATCAAAACAAAAAAATAGAAATATCGAAAACACCTGATTCCATTTTTTTAATGCCCAAAATAAACAAGCTTGAAGAGGTCACCATCCAAACAAGAAAAGAAACTAATGAATTGATTCTTGGAAAATTTGCCAATTCAGACGTAGGATATTTTTACGGTTCTTTTGATAAACCTGAAATGCAAGCACGATTTTTTGCCTATGATACGATTTACTCAAAAACTCCATACCTCAAAACTTTAAAATTTAGAATTTTTAGTATTATTAAAAACGCAAAATTCAATGTCAGAATTTATTCAAAAACAGAAGATGGAAAACCGGGAAACCCTTTATACGATAAAAACATAATAGGTATAGCAAAAAAAGGAACGAAAAATATTGAAATTGACTTATCTGATCTTCATATAATTTTCCCGGAAGACGGAATTTTTATTAGCTACGAATGGTTGATCATTCCGGATAACGAATATAGGACCTCATTTCGCCCTAAAGATTCAAAAGAGAAAATTGAACAAACAATGTACGAACCCAAAATTGGATTTGTACCAAGTGAAACAAACAAAAACAGCTGGACGTATAGAAATGGAAATTGGGTAAAAGTAGAGGCTTTTGAGGACAAAACTAAAGGTCATCCTGAACAATATCTAAACAAGTACGGACTTTTAGCTATTGAAATGACATTGACGAATTAGTTGTTCGTCGGATTTAAAAAAACTCTTTACTTTAGCCAAACAATCAAACCGATAACCATGAACGGAACACAAAGAAAAAATATCTCCATCGGAAAAGAAGTCGAAATTGTCTTGAAAAAAGACCAGCGAACCGGCAAATTAACCAAAGGTGTTGTAAAAGACATTCTCACTAAATCTTCTAATCATCCACACGGCATCAAAGTCAGACTGGAGGATGGACAAGTCGGTAGAGTGAAAAAAGTATTATAAGTTTTCAAAAAAAACAGCATTATGCACAAATTAGTCCACGATTTTTCTTGGCCGATTTTTGGCTTTCAATTCTTATTGCTCGCTGCAATCGGACTTTGGATTTACTGTTTAATCGATGTATTGAGAAATGATTTTCAGCAAAACGATAAGCTTATTTGGGCATTGGTAATCATACTACTTCCTGTGGTTGGCTCCGTCTTGTATTTGTTTATCGGCAACAATAAAAAAGTGAAACACAATTAATTCTTCAGCCCGGAAAAGTTCTCAAATAGTTTGTGCTTTCACCATTTTTCTAAAATAATGATATTCTAATGAGCGGACTATTCCTTCTTTAATTTCTCGAACTCCGTTTTAATCTTTTTAATAGAAACCGCTTGTTTATACATATCTTTCCACGGATCTTCTTTTTGGGCTAATCTTTTAAAAATAGACGATAAGGTATATTTCTGTGAGGATTTCAATTGAGCTACTTCTTCCCATTCCAATGGCGTGGCAACCGGCGCTTTGGGCTTGGCGCGTAAACTGTAAGGCGCAACCGAAGTTTGACCGTAGGCATTTCGCATAACATCCAAATAAATCTTATTCCCTCTTTTCTCTTTTCTGGCGGCTGTGGTTAATTTCTCGGGATGTTGTTTTTCTATGTAAGCTGCTATATCCTGACTGAGTTCCAAAACCTGCTCAAAATCCAATTCAGGTTTTATCGGAATCACCACGTGCAATCCGGAAGAACCGGTGGTCATTACAAAAGTGGAAGTTTTCAATTCATTTTCGAAAAATTCTTTGATGGTTTTCGCAGCAAATTTGACTTTGGAAAAATCATTGTCAGAAGGATCCAAATCAAAAATAAGTTTATCGGGATGGTTGGGTTTCTCAACTTTACTCAACCAAATATGAGGCGTCAAACAACCTTGATTTGCAAGATACACCAAAGTCGCTTTGTCGTTGCCCAACACATAACGCACCTTCCCTCCTTCTTTCTTTTTTAATTTTTCATAGGAAATCCAATCGGGGAAATAATCCGGCGCATCTTTTTGAAAAAAGTTCTTTCCTTCAATTCCGTCGGGATAGCGCAACATGGTCAACGGACGGCTTCTTAAATGTGGAATCATTACGGAAGCAATCTTTTTATAATATTCAACTATTTCCATTTTTGTATAATCGTCAGGATAATAAATTTTATCCGGATGGCTTACTTCTATCTCTTTTCCGTCGATTTTCATTTTTCTTCTTTTTTAATCTCGTTCATTGTACGGCCGGTTAACACTGATTTATTTTCCGTATTCGTAGGTTTTCTGCGCGCGTCGGCCTGTTCGTCGTCTATCTTTTTCAACAACCATTGTTCATTTTTTTCGTCGTTGTCCATTCGCAATAAAACATAACCTCCCTTTAACTTATGTCCTTGAAGATTAAAGGTGCAATGCCCGTTTTTCAATTGTTCGGTCATCGGGATAAGTTTTCCCTTATCACTCTTTTTATCGGTAGAGAAACTTCCAGAATCCCAAACCATCACTGTGCCACCGCCGTATTGATCCTCGGGTATTACACCTTCGAAATCCGCATATTCCAGCGGATGATCTTCGGTGCGAATCGCTAACCGTTTTACTTTAGGATTGGTAGAAGGACCTTTGGGAACCGCCCAACTTTTTAGAACACCATCAACCAATAATCTGAAATCATAATGAAGATTACTCGCATCGTGTTTTTGAATGACAAAAATCTGTTGATCTTTATCTTTTATATTTGATTTTCCACCAAAAGGTTCTGAAGACAAATCAAAATTTCGTTTTTCTCTGTATTTTTTCAAGAAATCTTTCTTCGCCATGACATTTCAGTTTAGATTACAACAATAAGGGAAATGAAAGTTTAAATTACTACGAATAACCAAATATTATAAGCTGTTTTATAGACTTTAACAGAATTATTGTAAGGATAAGGTGATTTTTTAAAAGAAAACTTATCGCATTTTTTGGAGGAAATAGAAAACCACTCCACCGGAGGCATAACAAACAACATCTAATATATCCGCAGTGTATCTTTCGGAATATTTAGGTAAATACACTTCGAAATAGAGTGAATAAATGACCACCAAAGTCGCTATGGAAAAAATATCAAGCCTGATAGTACGGTCTTTCTTCAACCACCACACCACATATAAACAAATCAACCCCACGATTGGAATGACCAAAAAATCATTGAGATAATGAAACATCCAATTAGGAGCTGCAATACTAAAGAACCGCATTCCTTCAACTGTCAAAAACAAAACCAAAGAAATGCCTACATAAATATGCAGCGTTTTTAGCACCATTTTTTTCAAAACAAGAAAAATGAAATTAACCAAGCTATAAAACTTCCCACAGCAACCACGGCAACCCAGATTCCATTCGTTATTTTATACAAACCGCGTTTAAAACGGGAATCGCTCATTTTCCACTTCATTAAGGTTGAAGTTTTAGTGGAACGCTTTAGTGCTTCTTCTCTTCTTTTCCTTTGTGTCGGGCTGATATTTCTCCGCGGTCGATCAGAGGGTTCTTGTTTATACAAAACCTGTGATTTTGAAGATGATTCAGATTTTGAGTTGTTGGTAGCCATGTTTGAGAAAGTTCTGTTTTGTAAGCAACAGCTTAAACAATAATTATTTGCTCGGCAAAAATAAACATAATTAACTGCAGCACCTTAGGTTTAAGAATTGTATGAGGTTTAAAAAAAGCGGAATAAACCAGACAGGTTCTCGAGATTTGTATGAAATGATTTTCACCTCCTTGTTTGTTTTTCATTTCTTTTTGTTAGTTTTAAACTCCACAACGATTCTATCTATGAACAACTTTAATTATTGTCCCCAATGCAGTTCAAAAAGCTTCAAAATCGAAAATCTTCATCGGTTTGAATGTCATGACTGCGGATTTATTTTTTATCAAAATATAGCAGCCGCAGTAGCGGTAATTATAGAAAACGATAATCATCTGTTATTCACCAAACGAAGTGTTCCTCCCAGTAAAGGGATGTTAGATCTTCCGGGAGGGTTTACCGATCCGAAAGAAACTGCTGAAGAAACTTGCGTAAGAGAACTCAAAGAGGAATTAAATCTCGATTTCAAAACCAAAAACTTCACTTATTTCACTTCTCAACCCAATATTTATAGATCTAATAATGTAACTTACAGAACTGAAGATTTAATTTTCACCGCCGACTTGCCGAAAAACCACGATATAAAATTAGAACTCGATGAAATTCAAGCAATCACATGGATTAAAAAAGAAGAGATAGACCTTGATGATATAGCTTTCATATCTCAGCAAAAGGCGGTAAAAAAATATTTATCTTAAAAGATATTTTTCCAATTCTTCTTTAACTTTTTCGTGCATTTGGTCTTTGGTGATATTGCTTCCTGTCAATAAAATGGAATATCCACTCATTTGCAGCAGCCCTTGGAGCCTTGAAGTCCAATCTTTTATGGTCAGTGATTTTCCTGCTTTCAACTGATCTTCAGAAATCATTAAAAAATTGTCAATAGTGTTATCGAGTTTCTTTTTTTCATCTTCAGTTAAATAATTACGCGGTATTTTTAGTTGTTCTTCTGTCGGTTCTTCAAGGGTCGGATTCAGCATTCCCAATTTTGGTTTATCGGCATCGACACGTTCATGGATCAACTCCTCCGGCGTACGATAAAGCATCGCATAGTAGATTATCTTTTGTAATTCCTTAAAAAACATATCTCCCTGTTCTTTTTCTGGATCATAATCCGAGCTGGCTTTATAAAACTCTGCAGCTTTTTGACGCAATCTGTGTTCTGCATGATTGTTTTTTTCACTCATAACTATCAATTTTTGTTTTTCCCAAATTTAGCAAATACAAGGCGCATGAGTGATTTTTACCGATTTAAATTTCCTGCTTAATAAAAAACATTAAAGTCTCCTAAAGCTCTTCTGAAGTTTCCCTTTGAATTTCATAACTTTGCAGCGTGAAAAAAGATAAGAAAGACATACGCGCATTAAGCAAGGAGGAATTGAGAGATTTCTTCGAATCGATTGGAGAACAATCTTTTCGAGGCGATCAAGTTTATGAATGGTTGTGGTCTAAATCGGCTCATGATTTTGACAGCATGACCAATATCTCAAAAGAAACGCGCAAGATGTTGGCAGAAAACTTTGTCATTAATCATATCGAGGTTGATAACATGCAAAAAAGCGCTGACGGAACGATTAAAAATGCCGTCAGACTGCATGACGGAAATATTGTAGAATCGGTTTTGATTCCGACAGATACCAGAACGACAGCTTGTGTTTCTTCTCAAGTGGGTTGTAGTCTGAATTGCGCTTTTTGTGCAACCGGGAAACTAAAACGCATGCGCAACCTTAACCCCGATGAAATATACGATCAAGTAGTGGTTATCGATCAACAAAGCAAATTGTATTTCGATCGACCACTTTCCAATATTGTATTTATGGGAATGGGCGAACCTCTGATGAATCACAGAAATGTGTTGAGATCAATTGAGAAAATTACTTCTCCGGAAGGGCTGAATATGTCTTCGAAAAGGATAACGGTTTCGACTTCCGGAATTCCGAAGATGATAAAGATTTTAGCCGATCAGAAGGTTAAGTTCAACTTAGCTGTTTCATTACATTCGGCTATTGATGAAATCCGAACACAGGTAATGCCTTTTAATGAAAGCTTTCCTTTAGCCGATCTCAAGGAAGCCTTAATTCATTGGTATAAAAAAACCAAAAGAAGAGTTACTTATGAATATTTGATTTGGGATGGGATAAATGACCGTCAAGAAGATATTGACGCATTACTTGAATTCTGTCAAGCTATTCCTTGTAAGGTAAACATCATTGAATACAATCCTATTGACGACGGGATTTTCCAGCAAGCTGATTCAGCAGTAACCGATCGATATCAAAATACGTTAGAACAAAATGGTATCACTGTTACGGTTCGTCGTTCTCGTGGAAAAGACATTGATGCTGCATGCGGACAATTGGCTAATAAGTCTATTGAAGAGTCTCCGATGTTGAAAAAATAATGCTTTCAACTTCTTTGAATTTTAAAATAAACTTACTCAAATAGATTTTCTGTCTGAATTTTCGTTACAAATAATATTAAAGCAAAAAAATCGCTTCTTTACAAAAGAGGCGATTTTTTTTTGTTTTTTAAAAGTCTATTATTACAAACGATCTTTAATTCTCGCACTTTTACCGTGGAGTTTTCTAAAATAATAGATACGAGATCTTGTAACACTTCCTCGCTTGTTCACTTCAATTCTTTCAAGAGAAGGCAGGTTCATCGGGAATATTCTTTCCACACCGACTGTTCCACTCATTTTACGAATAGTGAAAGTCTTAGTAGCTCCTGTTCCTCTAATTTGGATTACAACTCCTCTAAAAAACTGGGTTCTTGATTTATCACCTTCAGCAATTTTGTAATAAGCTGTAATAGTATCTCCCGGATTAAATTCAGGAAAATCATTCTTTTCGATATATTTATCTTCGACGTACTTAAGAATGGGTTGCATAATAATAAATTATATTTTTATTCGAAGTAACATTCACGATTATCGTCAGAGGTTAATCCGAAACGGTTGCAAAATTAATCAATAATTTTAATCAGACAAATATATATGATTAATTTTTTAATAAATCAGGTCTTTTTTGGGCAGTTAGTTCTTCAGCTTTTTCTTCTCTCCAAGTCTCTATCTTAGGGAAATCCCCGCTTCTCAGAATCTCCGGCACTTTCCATCCTTTATATTCAGCCGGTCTGGTATATACCGGTGGAGCAAGTAAACCATCTTGAAAAGAATCTGTCAAGGCAGAAGTCTCATCGCCTAACACGCCGGGAATCAATCTTATAACTGCATCACACACAACAGCAGCTCCCAATTCACCCCCTGTTAACACATAATCACCGATAGATATTTCTCGTGTAATCAAGTGATCTCTAACCCGTTGATCTACTCCTTTGTAATGACCACATAGGATTATAATATTTTTTTTCAACGAAAGCGCATTGGCCGTTTTTTGATCAAATTTTTCGCCATCAGGCGTCATAAAAATCACCTCATCATAGTCTCGTGCAGCTTTCAAAGCACTGATACATTTATCTATAGGTTCAATCATCATCACCATTCCAGCACCTCCTCCATACTGATAATCATCTACCTGTTTATAGTTATCAGTTACATAATCTCTTAAATCATGAAGGTGAACCTCCGCCAAATTTTTATCCTGTGCTCTTTTCATTATTGAGGTATCAAAAGGACTTCGGAGTAAATCCGGAACTACAGTAATGATATCGATTCGCATAATTCAGTAAATTAAAACAAAAGGGCGTAAATTTACATTTCCGCCCTTTATAATTATAATGAATGACCCCGGCAATTTTATTTTCATTTACCCGAATCTGAATTTGTACTTTTCAAACGTTCGTCTTGCAACTCCCGACCGAGTTTCTGTTGTGTTTCCAGGGCTTTCTTGCGATACTCGTCATATTCGGCTTCCACCTCAGCCAATTTTTTTCTGGATTCGATGGTTTCTGCTTTATTATTACGATATCTCACAATTAGAAATAACAAAATCAGTACCAACAAAATGATGATTCCATAAACCATATTTTGATAGGAACCTTTTTGAATTTGCATGCCCAGCCAAGTAAATTCATCTTTTCTTTTTTCGGCTTTTTCCAAATCTGCATTACTTGTTTCCAACTTATTTTCAATTTGAACGAGTTCTTGTGCTTGTTGCTCATTTTTTTCATTCAAAGTTTCAATTTCCTCGGAAAGTCGATTGATTTGCTTAAGGGTTTCCGCCCTAAGATTTGAAATCTTATTGAGTTTAACAACCTTATAATCTTGATAATTATTGGAAGACTCAATCATCTCTTCAAATTGCTCATCTATTGAGTCGGCAACAGATGTATTGGTTTGCCCAATCGTATTTGTGCTTATCAACAACAGACCAATTATAAAGCAGATTGATATTGATTTCCCAAAATTCATAAGCGGGGTGTTTTAAAGTTTATTAGTAATACGTATATCTTCTTACTTTGGCAATATGCTTGGCAAGTCGCATTACTTGATGGCTATAGCCGTATTCATTATCATACCACACATAGGCCACTATATTTTTTCCTTCGGCTGAAACAATTGTTGCTTTACTATCAAAAATAGCCGGTGCAGAAGAACCAATTATATCTGAAGAAACCAATTCATTGTCGATAGAATACTGAATCTGATCGATTAAATCTCCTTCTAAGGCAAATTTTCTCATAACATCATTCAATTCTTCTGTGGAAGTAGCTTTATCCAAGTTCAAATTTAAAATAGCTAAAGACCCATTTGGCACAGGTACTCGAATAGCATTTGAGGAAAGTTTCCCTTCCAATGATGGTAAGGCTTTGGCAACAGCTTTTCCGGCTCCGGTTTCGGTAATAACCATATTCAATGCAGCTGCACGTCCCCGTCTGTATTTACTGTGCATATTGTCCACCAAGTTTTGATCGTTGGTATAGGCGTGAATGGTTTCCAAATGGCCGTGATCAATACCAAATTTATCTTCTATAACTTTTAATACCGGTGTAATAGCATTTGTTGTACAAGATGCTGCAGAAAAGATATCGACTTTATCCGGGTCAAAGTCATTTTGATTTACACCGTGCACAATATTTGGAACTCCTTCTTTCCCGGGAGCAGTTAATAACACTTTTGCCACTCCTTTTGCTTTTAAGTGAAGACCTAATTCTTCTTCAGAACGGAAAGCTCCGGTGTTATCAATCACCAAAGCATCTTTAATTCGGTATTTCTCATAATCGATATCCGCCGGATTATTAGCGGAGATCATAGAAACGGTCATTCCATTAATTATTAAACTTTGATTTTCTACATCCACCATAACCGTACCTGGAAATTGCCCGTGTACAGAATCTCTTCTCAACAAAGCTGCACGTTTTTCCAATACGTTTTCAGTGAGTTCTCCTCTGGTTACAATAGCTCTCAAACGGAGTTGGCTTCCTTTTCCCGTCGTAGTCATCAGCTCGCGAGCCAGTAAACGACCAATTCTTCCAAAACCATAAAGCACCACATCTTTGGGTTTGATGTTTTCGAAATCTTTAGCATCCACCAGTGTTTTGGCTACGAATGCTGCCGGGTTATCCTGATCTTGCTGTTGATATTCATAGGTTAATTTTCCGATATCAAGTTTTGATGGCGGCAAATTTAATGTTTTGATAGCCTGCGCTACTTCGACCAAATCAAAAATTGAAATTGGTTTTTCGAGAAAATCAACCGCATATTCGTGCAGATTAAAAATCTCACTGACGTTGTTATTAATTAATTTATTTTTAAAAAAGACTAATTCAATAGATTTATCATACCATAAATCATTGACAGTTTTTATCAAATCAACGGCTACGCGACTTTTATCTGCTTGAAAAATTAGCTCCTTTTCATAATTATCCACCTGGCTCATAGAAAGTAATTTATAAGGGTTTTAAATATGGCGCGAAAATAGTCATTTTTAGGCTTTTAAAAAACAAAAATCCTTTGAAAAAACAAATTTCAAAGGATTTTAAAATTAAACGATAGAGAATAGTTCCAATCGATTAATAAAGTTTCTTTTTAAATCGATTCACCAAACTTTTTTCTTTTAAAATCCCGTTATTAAAAGGACAATGTTTCCCGTTGACCATTTCTATTTTGAAAAGTGATTTTTGTACGTTCGTAAGCATTTTTATTCTTCATAATTTGCCTCACATCGTCAACACTACCAACAGATTTGCCATCAATGGCTACTATAATATACTGATCTTTTGGTATTGCTAAATGCCTGGAGGTTGCTTGGGCAATTCGCACGCCTTTTGAGGTGTTAAACTGCTTTAAATAATCTTCTTCCGCATTGATCAACTCAAGATCAGCTACTTCCAAAACGTATAAATCAAATTCGGTTAATTTCACAGTGACAGTTTTTTCCTTTTTATCTCTTAGATAACTGACTTGCACTTTATCACCAGGTCTTTTAGTTCCGATATAAGCTGATAAATCAGACATCATACGCATTTTAATTCCATCTACTTCGGTGATAAGATCTCCGGATTCAAGCCCTGCTTTTTCAGCTCCTTTACTCACCTCAGCTACAAAAACGCCTTGAGAAAGCGGAAATCCCAATTCCTTGGCTTTCTGCGGATCTACAGTTCCTCCTGAAATCCCTAAAATGGCATGTTTGACATCTCCAAACTCCAATAAATCTTCGACTATTTTTCGAGCATTATTGCTGGGGATAGCAAAACTATATCCGATATAACTTCCTGTACGCGAACTGATAGCCGCGTTGATTCCGATTAACTCACCTTCTGTGTTAACTAATGCTCCTCCACTGTTTCCGGGATTTACAGCTGCATCGGTTTGAATAAACGATTGTAATCTCGTGCCTCCTTCACTGAGATTTCTGCCTTTAGCACTAATAATCCCAGCGGTAACGGTTGAAGTTAAATTAAAAGGATTTCCAACTGCTAATACCCATTGACCTATTTTTGTAGTATTGCTGTCTCCAAAAGGCAAATAATCTAAATCAGTTGCATCAATTTTCAACAAAGCGATGTCTTCTCGTTCATCGGCGCCAACAACTTTAGCCTTATAGATTCTATTATCGCTTAAAATAACTTCGAGTTCACTGGCACCTTCTATCACGTGGTTGTTGGTCACTATATATCCATCGGGTGTAATAATAACTCCGGATCCCATTCCTCGCACAACTTTTCCCGCACGAATTCCTCTCAAATATTCCGATATATTTCTCGGTGCATCTCTAACCTCCAAATTTTTTACGTGAACCACGGCCGAAACCGTTTTTGCTGCAGCTTCGGTAAAATCAGGAATTTTAGTTGGCGCATATCCTACTCGATCCGAAGCCAAACTCGTTACGCTGTTTTGATCTCCCTCATTTTCAGAAAGAGCATTGGAGATGCTGTCTTCATATATCGCATTCCCAGTCAAAGGACTTAATGTCTGTTTTTGGTTCTGCTCTTCAATAAATAACTCATAACCACACAAAGCAATCGTTCCACCTATTAACGCGGCTAAAACTAAATAAGTTAATCTTTTCATTTTTAAGGATTGTTTTATGAATTAAACTGTTGCTCCACGAATTTAACTTAGACAGTTTTATCGATCAATTGATTTAACCGGATTTTAACTTAGAAGCTCTTAATGATCCGTATTTCTTCTATAATCACAGAATGTTGTGGAAAAAGATTTGTAAAAGATGCCAGAATAGTTAAGTTTGCGCTTCTTTAGATTAAGTCTAAATTAATCCAACCACATGCGAACGTTTATTCTGGTTTTTGCTTTTATACTTTTGCTTTTAGCCTCTTTGTTTATTGGGGTTAAACAAATAGATTGGGCAAATTACAACAGTATTATAGAATCGGGAAGATTGGTTTTTCGCGTCAGTCGTTTTCCACGTACCATGGCACTTGTTATCGCAGGGGTGGGGTTAAGTGTTAGCGGATTGATCATGCAGCAAATTTCTTTAAACAAATTTGTTTCGCCTACTACCGCCGGAACTTTAGATGCCGCAAAACTGGGAATTCTTATTGGTTTGATTTTATTTCCGGGAACGTCTCATCTTACTCAAATGGGATTTGCATTTTTATTTACCATTTTGGCAAGTTTGATATTTATGCAAATGTTGCGACATATCAAACAACGCAGTTTGATTTATATTCCACTGTTGGGAATTATGTTTGGAAATGTTTTAGCAGCAATTGGAACCTTTTTTGGATATAGGTTCGACATTATTCAAAATATGGAAACTTGGCTGATCGGTGATTTTTCTAAAGTATTACAAGGGAATTATGAATTGATTTATATCAGTCTGCCGGCGGTTCTTCTCACTTATTTGTATGCCAACAAACTCACCGCTTTGGGATTGGGAGAGGAAACCGCAAAAAGCTTAGGGATACAATACAATACTCTGGTATTAATAGGTTTGATTTCTATTTCATTGACGGTAAGCGCAGTGATGATTACTGCTGGAGCTATTCCATTTCTCGGCCTGATTGTTCCAAATATTATCAGTTTAATTTACGGGGATAATCTTAAAAAATCCCTTCCCTATACCGCACTGTTGGGAGCCACTCTTTTACTGTTTGGTGATATAATCAGCAGATTAATAATCTATCCCTTTGAAGTTCCAATCGGTTTGACAATAAGCATTATTGGAGGCGTTGCCTTTTTAATATTCATCAGTAAAAGGATTCGCCATGCTTAAAAAAAGAATTTTAATTCTTACCGGATTTACCATAAGTGTCATCCTTGTCTATCTGCTGACTTTTGTTGGAAATAATCCAGATTATGTTTTGCCGCGAAGAATTACAAAAATAGCTGCAATGGCTTTGATTGCTTGTAGTATTGGATATTCCTCAGTAGTGTTTCAAACCATCACAAACAATCGAATCTTGACGCCTTCTATTATGGGGTTTGAGGCAGTCTTCATTTTATTTCAAGCTTTCATCGTCTTTTTATATGGCGATAAAACCTTTCAAGTAATTGAACAACAAACCAATTTCTTGTTTTCGGTTTTACTTATGTTTGGTTTTGCTTTAATACTATACCTCGCGCTGTTCAGAAAACGACAAGTTCATGTTTACTTCCTGCTTTTAGTAGGATTGATTTTGGGCGCAATTTTTAAAAGCATGACTTCCTTTTTAGAATTAGTCATAGACCCTAATGAATTTGCTTTTGTCCAAAGATATTTATTTGCCAGCTTTAATAACATCAATACTAATTTATTGGGGATTTCAGCAATTGCTTTATTTATAAGCTTAGTTTTGGGAACAAGGATTTTACACAAATTAGATGTGCTGTTATTAGGAAAAGAACAAGCAATTACCTTGGGTATCAACTACAGACGTCTGGTTCAAATCAGCTTGTTTTTGATTGCTATTCAGGTATCAATCTCCACAGCTTTGGTCGGACCAATTACCTTTTTGGGAATTTTAATCGCTAACTTAAGCTATGAATTTATTCCATCTCATAAACACCGGCATACAATTTTGGGAGCGAGTTTATTTGGAGTTATATTAGTAGTTGGCGGGCAATTTCTTGTAGAACACTTGTTTAACATGAATACGACTATTAGTATTCTTATAAATTTTGTAGGAGGAATTTACTTTATTTTCCTTCTGCTTAAATCGAGAAGATTATGATTACAGTTAAAGATTTATATAAAAAATATGGAAACCATCCTGTCCTCAACGGATTGAATATCGAATTTCCAAAGGGAAAAGTTATCTCTTTAATTGGGGGAAACGGTGCAGGAAAGAGCACTTTATTAAGCGTGATTAGTAAAATTATCGATCACGACTCAGGACACATCCTTTTATCGCACGAAGATATAGCTAATATTTCCAGTAAAGATTATGCTACAAAACTCTCTTTCTTGAGACAATCAAACTTTACCCATATTCGACTAACAATTCGTGAACTGGTTAGTTTTGGTAGATTTCCGTATAATCGCGGAAAAAAGATGAGTACGCAAGATGAAGAGAAAGTAGAAGAAGCTATAGCTTTTATGGAACTCGAAGATATCGCTGACAGCTTCTTAGATGAACTCAGTGGTGGCCAGCGTCAACGCGCTTATTTGGCGATGATTCTTGCCCAGGATACAGAAAATATTTTACTCGATGAACCACTCAATAACTTGGACATGAAATATTCGGTCCAAATCATGAAAACTTTGAGAGACTTTGCGCATCAACAGGGAAAAACAGTGATTTTAATTGTTCATGATATCAATATCGCCGCTCAATATTCAGATTATATCGCAGCGTTGAAAGACGGAGTAGTTCAGCATTTTGGTACCACAGATGAAATCATAAAACCCTGCGTTCTCAAAGATATTTTCGAAATTGACTTCGAAGTAATTCTCAATAGAGGGTGTAAATTCTGTCTCTATTATGATTAAACCGTTAAATTAAAACCAATATCAAACACTTAAATTATGAACAGACAAATCAGCTTAATTTTATTACTTATTTTCGGCTTATCTTTTCAAGCTTGTAAAAACAATGCTCAAACCTCTACACAGACCGATTTGAACGATGAAAACTCTGTGATTGTAGATGATAAACAAGGTGAAATTCGCGTCCCTAAATCTCCTGAACGAGTGGTGTTATTTGATTTGGGTGCTTTGGATATTTTTGATGAACTCGGACTTAAAGATCGGGTAGTCGGTATTCCTAAACAGACCATCCCAACTTACTTGGAAGAGTATAAAAATGACAAATCTGTAATTAACACAGGAAGTTTAATCGAGCCTAATTTTCAAAAGGTAAATGAAGCAAATCCCGATCTTATTATTATTGGATATCGCCAAGAGAAAGATTATGACGAATTTTCAAAAATAGCTCCAACGGTGTATTTAGACCTTGACTATGAAGATTATATCAATTCCATCAGCAAAAACTTGCAAAGAATTGGAGAGATTTATGATATGAAAGAGGAAGCCGATGCAGTCAATGAAGACATGTTGCAAACTATTAAGGAAGAAAGTGCTGATTATAAGGGACTAAAAGGACTTTTCGTGATGTATAATAATGGAAAATTTAGTGCTTATGGATTAAAGTCGCGTTTTGGATTTGTGCATGACAATTTTGGAGTAACCCCGGTATCAGAAGACATTGAAGCTTCCGGTCATGGTTTGTCTATTTCAAGTGAATATATTCAGGAAATGAATCCCGATATACTTTT
>Ga0079225_10000514_pt1 | contig 20874 bp, 19 predicted proteins | sample Poulit2012_FD_76344 | JGI IMG/M metagenome (GOLD analysis project Ga0079225, IMG submission 76344) | Agricultural soil microbial communities from Georgia to study Nitrogen management - Poultry litter 2012 | ecosystem: Environmental > Terrestrial > Soil > Agricultural land | place: USA: Georgia... | reverse complement strand
CTGGTGTCACGCCGATCGGCGGGATTTTAGTCAGGTATTCAAAGACGTCCCCCGCCCCCGTAGCTCAGGGGATAGAGCACGGCTCTCCTAAAGCCGGTGTCGGCAGTTCGAATCTGCCCGGGGGCACTCAACTCGTTGTATTACGTCGGCTGATTCTTGACGTTTGGTCTTCGGGTGATGGCTGACAGTGTTTCGGCTGATGGTTGACAGTTACTTCGGTTGATCCTTGACACTCCCCAGCTGAGGAGAGTCGCCCGAGGAGCCACCGCTCGCTGTCGGTCGTGACCGGCACTGCACGGTGCTGCGCACCGGTCGTGCGCGGTGTGGTGCGCACCGCGTAATCGGCCAAAACGGGGTTGGCCACGCGGCGCCGGAACTCTTTGAGCGTCCACGGCCACAGCACGGGCACGCCATCGGGGCCCAGGTACCAACTACCGCACCCGGTGACCCGCACCGTGCCCGTCATCGCCGCCTTCACGTCGCGGTAGAACCGCGCGGTGGCGTCCGCCCGGGGCTGGACTTCGCTGACGGCGTGATCGCGCATCCGCTCAAGCCAGCCCACCACGAAATCGGCCTGCACTTCGGCGATGGGCACCAGGGAGGCGTTACCGATGGGACTGTTCGGCCCCATCAGCATGAACGGGTTCGGCAATCCCGGGATCATGGTGGTGATGTGAGCCCGGGGCCCATCGCGCCAGGCCTCATCGAGGGTGTAACCCTCGGGCCCGGTGATCTGCATGGGCCGCATGTACGCGTGCGCTTCGAAGCCGGTCCGCCGCGCCAGTCGACTGAAAAACGTCCGCTGCCAACCTCGACGGATCGGTGCGACGGACCGGCGACATCCACGCTGTGGTCCCACCGTGCGCGTGGAAAACGGGCCCGCTGAAGGTGCTGAGCCCGTCGATGTCCGGGACGCGCGGGCGATGCAGGACGCCGGTGGTGCACACGACCGCATCGAACGGCTCGCATCGGCCGTCGGAGGTCGTCACCTGCCATTGACCGTTCTCGAAACATGCACTCACCACCTCGGTGTCGAACCTGACGCTGCGGAGCAGGTCCTCGGAGGTTGCGACGTCTTCGAAGGAGGATTTGATCTCCTCGCCGGGCGCGAACATCCGTGTCCAGCCCGGGCCCAGCTTGTCCCGATAGCAGTAGTAGTGCGCCGGGACATCGCAGGCGAGGCCGGGATAGGTGTTCTCCCGCCATGTCCCGCCGACACTCGAGGCTTTCTCGAAGACCACGAAGTTCTCGCTCCCGGCGGCGCGCAGTCTTCTGGCCATCGCCAGGCCCGACATCCCCGCCCCGATGATGGCAACCCGGGGCAACGCTGAACGCGAATTGGTCCAGCGCCCCTTTGGACGCCATAGAGGCCGAGAACCGCGCTGTTCCGGAAAGCTGGGTTCCCATGGTAAGCGCTCTTCATGACCGATCGGCGCACCGGGAGACCACGGCCGTGTGCCGGCGGGTTAGCTACCGCAGGTCCGCGTCGAGCCGTGCGTGGTAGGCCGCTCGGGCCGCCGGGTCGGCTTGGGTGTAGGCGGTGTCGAGACCCGCGAACCGCTCGGCGCGACGACGCAGTCGGGTGGGCAGCAGGTCGGCTGCGGTGAACAGCGTGCGCAATCCGCGGGGTGCGGTCACCACATCGCGCCGCCGTGAGACACCGTCGACTATGGCCCGGGCCACCCTCGCCGGCGTGGTGGCCACCACGGGGCGAACGCGGTCGTTGTAGGTCGCCCCTGCGGACAGCTCGGTGCTGACCAAGCCGGGTAGCACGGTCATCGCATGCACGTCGGTGCCGGCAAGCTCCAGGCGAAGCGAGTCGGTCAACATGACCACCGCCGCCTTGGTTGCCGTATAGGTGGCCAGACCGGGGGCACCGAACAACCCGGCGGCGGAGGCGATGTTGACGATGGTCGCCCCGGGCCCAAGACGCTGGACGGCCAGTTTGCTGCCGGTGATCACGCCCCGCAGGTTGATCGCGATCATGCGGTCGGTCATCGCCTCGGTTTCGTCGCGCAACAGTCCGGTCGGCATGATCCCGGCGTTGTTGACCACGACGTCCAAGCTCCCGAACCGCGTCTGCGTCTGTGACAGGAAGCTGTCGAAGGAGGCGCGATCGGTCACGTCGAGCGGCAGTCCCACGACCCGTCGGCCGTGCCGTGCGCTCAGCGCCTCGGCCGCTGCTTGAGCGAGCTCGGCGTCGATGTCACCGATCGCGACCCGCGCCCCGCGCTCCAGAAAGGCTTCGGCGGTGGCGTAGCCGATTCCACGTGCCGCCCCGGTGATCACCGCCACCTGCGTACCGATATCGATGGTTGTCCGCACCACTCACCCCTCCGTCGGCTCGGCGTCGCGGGGCAGGCCGAGCACCCGCTCGCCCACCACATTGAGCTGGATCTCGGTGGTGCCGCCGTAGACAGTCATCGGCCGGGCCGAGACCGTCTTCTCGATCCAGTTGGAAGACTGCGGATCTGCCTCCTCGTAGAGGCCGGCGGCGCCGAGTTCACCGTGACAGAAGTCCGCGATGCGTTGACCCACCCGCATGCTCAAGAACTTGGAGACGTTCGCAGTCACGCTCACGTCGTGGCCGAGCAACTGCTTGAGGACGGTGCGGCCATTGAGCAACAGCATGGTCTGGTTCTCCGCCACGATCTCGCCCACCCGATCCAACGGGACGTTGGGCGGGCCCTGCGCTGCGACGAACTCCAACAAGTCGTCGATGTTGGCGTTGAGGGCCAGGCCCTTGCCGAGCGCGACCCGCTCGTTTCCGAGCGTGTCACGCGCGACCCGCCACCCGCTGTCGACCTCACCGACCACACCCGAGTCGGGGATGAACACGTTGTCGAAGAAGATCTCGGAGAACAGGGTGCCGCCGGAGGCTTCCCGCAACGGCCGTACCGTGATGCCGTCGGTCTGCATGTCGACGACGAAGTAGGTGATGCCCCGGTGTTTGGGGGCGTCGGGGTTGGTGCGGGCCAACAGCACCCCCCATTCGGCGATGAAGCCCAGTGAGGTCCAGATCTTCTGGCCGTTGACCAGCCAGCCACCGTCGACCTTCGTCGCCTCGGTGCGCAACGCGGCGAGGTCCGAACCGGCGTCGGGTTCGGAGAACATCTGACACCACACGACTTCGCTGCGCAGCGTCGGCGCCAGCAGATCGGTCTTCTGTTCGTCGGTGCCGTGCGCAGCGATGGAGGGCATCAGCCAGGTGGCCAGCCCGAGTTCCGGTGGGGTGAGGCCGGCGTGTTGGAACTCCTCGGCGATCACCACCTGTTCGATCGGGCCGGCGTCCCGGCCGTACGGCGCGGCGAGAAAGGGCATCACCCAGCCGTCGTCGCCCAGCCGGCGGAGTTGTTCTTTGTCGTCGAGTTGCGCGATCGCAGCGAGGTCGGCCCGCACCTGCCGGCGGTAGGTCTGCGCCCCGGTCGGCAGTTCGTAGCGCACCTCGCGGGTTTTGCCCTGCACGGCGAGTTCGGCGATGGCCTGGGCGGCGTCGCGGCTGCGTCCCAGCACCGCGCGCAGGGCCAGTGCGCGCCGGTAGTACAGGTGGGCGTCGTGCTCCCAGGTGTAGCCGATGCCACCGAGCACCTGCATGGCGTCACGCGCGGTCGACACGGCCGCATCGGGGGCGATCAGCCGGGCCACCGCCGCGGCGTAGTCCGCGGCGGTGTCTGCGGAGTCGAACGCCCGTGCGGCATCCCAGACGGCGGCGCGGGCCTGTTCCAGGGCGATCGCGGCTGCCGCACAGCGATGTTTGACGCCTTGGAACTGCCCGATCGGCCGGCCGAATTGGACGCGCACCTTGGCGTAGTCGGCTGCGGCGGCCACGCACCAGGACGCCACTCCCACCGCCTCGGCTCCCAGCACTGCAGCGGCGATGATCCCAACGGCGGAATCGGCAAGAGTGTCCAACACCCGAGTCGCGGGCACCACGATCTGATCGGCGGTGACGACCGCGGTGGAGCGGGTGACGTCGATGCTGGAGGTTCTTCGCAGCTGCAGATCCGCGGTGTCGACAGCGACCCAGGTTGTTCCTTCACCCAGGTCGACCGGCACGATGATGACCTCAGCGTTCGCAGCGCCGACGGCCGCACCGGTGCCGCTGACCCTCACCGCACCGGATTCGTCCCGGGTGCCGCGGAATCGGGCGTCGAGGACGACCGCGCCGCGCCGGGACCCGTCGACCAATCCGGGCAGCAACTCCACGGCGGCCTTGCCGTCGTCGGCGGTCAGGATCGCCGAGGCGAGGACTGTCGCGGTGAACGCGCCGGGGACGAGGTGCCGGCCCAACGCCTCGAGCGCGACGGCCATCTCCAACAGGCCGGCACCGGAACCACCGAACTCCTGCGGCACATGCAATCCGAGCAGGCCCTGCTCGCTGATCTGCGGCCAACACTCGGGGAGTCGCTCGGCACCGCTGTCGTCGATCTCTTCGACGGCGCTGCGGGCCGCCTCCGGTGTCAGATGGCGTGCGCAGAATCCTGCGACCGACTCGGCGAGATCGATGTGGTCCTGGGTGATGCCCAATCCGAGACTATTCGGGTTCACAGTGGCCATGCGGGCTCCTCGTGCAGTAATCGATGATGGGTGATCAGGCTCGCCTGCGCCGCTCCGCGGTGCAGAGTTCCCTGGCCGTGGTTGCGACCCGGTCCGGTTCGTCGAGATGCGGGCAGTGCCCGGCGAACGGCAACATGACCAGGCGGCTCCCCGGAATCGCGTCATGCAGGGACCGTGACGCGCGGGCGGAGACGATCCGGTCACGCCGACCGTGCACGATCACGGCCGGGCAGGCGAGGTCACCGACCGGCGGGATGGCGTTGACCTCGGGTACGATGCGGACTCCCACTCCGAGCAGGCCACGGGCGTCGCGGTGATGACGGATTTGGGCGGTCATAAGGCGCACCATCGCCGGGTCGATGAGGTCGCGTCGGCCATAGAGTAGACGTTCGGCGACGCGGTCTCCGATCGCCGCACGCAGCCCGGCGGGTGCGGGCAACACGGCGATCGCAACCATCGGCCGGAAGCCGACTCCCGTGGCGAAGCGGAACAGCGGCGTCCAACCGAAGCCGGCTGCGTTGAGTGCCACTGCCCCGCCCAGCGGCAGTGCCCTACCGGCGTCTGCGGCTCGCACCGCCAACAGGCCACCGAGCGAATTTCCCATCACCACCACCGGACCGGTGTCGGCGTGCGCGTCGACGACCGCGTCGACGAAGCGATCCAGTTGCGGCAGCGCCGGCCCGGCATGCAGCGGCCCGGCTGCTCCGAAGCCCGGCAGGTCGACTGCTACGGCACGCTGGCCGTCCGCCGCGTATCGGGTCAGCACCGGACGCCAGCAATCGGACGGATGGCCGAATCCGTGGAGCAGCACTATGGTCTGGCCGGCCCCCGCCACCGTCAACCGGCGGGTCGGGTACCCCGCGTAGCTGACGTGGCCGTCGGTGATCACCGGCGGTGGTCGGCCGGCTGACCGGCCGTCGGTCACAGCGAGGCCCAGTCGTCGAGCAGTCCCGGCAGTGCCTCGACGCCCCACGGCCCGTCGGTCTCCACGGTCTCGCGGGCCACCCAGCCGCTCAGCAACTGGATGGCACCGCCCTGCACCGCCAGGACCTTTCCTGTCAGCGGGCAGTCCGGGCCGGCCAGGTAGGCGACCACGGGGGCGATGTTCGCCGGGCTGAAGGCATCGAACTCCCCCTCGGGCACCTCTTCGGCGAAGATGGCGCCCATCCCCGGGGTGGCCAGGGTGAGCCGGGTGCGAGCGACCGGGGCGATCGCGTTGACCCGGACGCCGTAGCGGCCGAGCTCCTCGGCGGCGACCTGGGTCATCGCGGCGATGCCGGCCTTGGCGGCGCCGTAGTTGACTTGCCCCGCGATCACCGAGAAGGTGCCCGACGCCGACGCCGTGTTGACGACTGCCGCGTTGGGTTGCTCACCGGCTTTCGCTTGCGCCTTCCAGTGCACCGCAGCGTGATGGAGCAGGTTGAAGTGGCCCTTGAGGTGCACGTTGATGACGGCATCCCATTGCTCCTCGGCCATTCCGGCGATGAACCCGTCTCGCAGGATGCCGGCGTTGTTGACGACCACGTCGAGTCGACCGAACTCCGAGAGCGCCTGATCGACCAGCGTTTTGGCTGCGCCCCAACTGCTGACCGACGCGGTGTTGGCCACCGCACGCCCGCCTGCGGCGACGATCTCGTCGGCGACCTGCTGCGCCGGGTTGGCGTCGCTGCCGCTGCCGTCGTTGGCCCCGCCGAGGTCGTTGACGACGACGGCGTAACCCTGGGTGCCCAGCAACAGCGCGTGCTCACGCCCGATACCCCGCCCCGCCCCAGTGACGATCGCGACGCGGTTCTTCGATGAGCTCATAGATTCCTCCATTGATGTGGTTGTGGCCGCGCCGGTGGCGTCGGCGGTCAGCGCCGGTTACTCGACGAGGGCAGCGGCTTTCGCCAGCGAAGCCTCGAGTTCTTTTTTGGCGGCGCGCTCGATCGCACCTCCGATGGCGCCGACCATCATCTGGCTGACGAAATCGGCTTCGGCGACCAGTTGGGTGGTCTCGCCGATGGGCTCCAGCGACAGGGTCAACGTGACGTTCGCGCCGGCCGGACCGATGCCCGACAACACCATCTTCTTCGGCGCGTCGTATTCGTCGACGGTGAGCGTGATGGTGTTGGCCATGCCCATGATGGTCATCACGGCAACGGCCTGGGTGCCCTGTTCGACAGTGGCCGGCGGCTCACTCTTCCACTTGGTGAACAGGGTGTTCCAATCCTCCCAGCGCTTGAGTTCGTTGACCAGGCCCCACACCGTGTCGGCGGGGGCGTTGATGATCGCGCTGGCTTCGGTTGATGCCATGGTTCAGGTTTCCTTTTCGGTGTTGGGTAGTGACGGTCAGCGGTTTGTCGACCGGTAGGCGGTGACCACTGCGGAGCCACCGAGTCCGATATTGTGCTGCAGCGCGATTCGGGCATCGGCGACCTGGCGGTCGCCGGCTTGTCCGCGCAGCTGCCAGGTGAGTTCGGCACACTGCGCCAGCCCTGTCGCGCCGAGGGGATGCCCCTTGGATTCGAGGCCCCCGGAAGGGTTGACGACCCACCGGCCGCCGTAGGTGTTGTCCCCGTTGTCGACGATCGTGTGGCCTTCGCCGGTCGGCGCCATGCCGAGCGCCTCATAGGTGAGCAGCTCATTGGGAGCGAAGCAATCATGCAGTTCAATCACGTCGACGTCGTCGGATCCGATCCCGGCGGCGTCGTACACCTGTCGCGCGGCGCACCGGCTCATCTCCGCTCCGACCAACGTGGCCAGCGAGCCGGATTCGAAGGTGCCCGGGGTGTCGGTGACGAGGGCCTGTCCCACGATCTCGACCGCCTGGTCGGCCAGGCCGTGCTTGTCGACGAAGTCCTCACCGGCGAGGATCACCGCGCCCGAGCCGTCCGAGGTCGGCGAGCACATCGGACGGGTCAACTCGGCCGCCGGGTATATCACCTTCGCGGCCTTGATCTCATCCTCGGTGTAGACGTCCTGGAACTGCGAGTACGGGTTGTGCACCGAGTGACGGTGATTCTTGACCGCGATCTTGACGTAGTGATCGGGGGTGGAGCCGTACTTCTTGTTGTGCTCGATTCCGGCGGCGCCGAACATCCATGGGGCGGGCGGGAAATAGAAATCCTCCAGCTCGGCCATCGCCTGCAGATGGTGTTGCATCGGTTGCGCACGGTCGTCCCACACCGTCCCCAGCGAGCCGGCCGCCATCTTCTCGAAGCCGAGCGCCAAGGTGCAGTCCGCGAGCCCCCCGCGAATGGCCTGGGCGGCGAGAAAAAGCGCACTCGATCCCGATGAACAGTTGCTGTTGGTGTTGAACACCGGGATACCGGTCAGCCCCAGCTCGTAGACCGCACGGTGTCCGGAGCAGGATTCGCCGTAGCAGAAGCTGGCGTAGGCCTGTTGGATCTGCTGGAAGTCCACCCCGGCGTCGGCCAGCGCTTTGGTGCCGGCTTCCCGGGCCATGTCCGGATAATCCCAGTCACTGCCGTCCTCGTTCTTGCGGCGACCCGGCTTCTCGAACTTCGTCATTCCCACACCGATGACGTAGACCTTCTTCGACATGCAAGTTTCTCCTCTCCGAATCGCCGGTCAGGCGAATTCGGCCAGTCCGTCGGTGATCAGGAATTTTCCGGCGGTTTCATCACCGGTGGATTCGAAGGCGTACGCGCGGGCTTCGGCGTCGTCGGTCCGCCACACCGAGGTGGTCATGGCTTCTCCGGGCCGTGCCGGTTTGGACATCCGGACCGCCAGCCGCTTGAGTGCGGCCGGGTCGTCGGGGCTGACCCGGCTGGTCAACGCGTGCGACGTGAAGGCGATGGTGCACAGTCCGTGGATGATGATCCCGGGCAGACCCATCTCCTTGGCGAACTCGTCATCGAGGTGTATCGGCATCGGATCGCCGGCCGGTTCGCTGTAGCGAAAGGTCTGGTCCTCGTCGAACCGCTGCGTCACGGTGAAATCGGGGGCACGGTTGCGCAGCGCGGGATCGAAGCCGTGTTTCGGGCTGGCCACACCGGCGTCCCCGTCGAAGGTGCCGCCGCGGAAGAATCCGATGAAGTACTGCTCGTTGACCAGTTCGTCTTTCTCATCGGTGGTTTCGATCAGAGTGGTGACCACCACACCGGAGTCCTTACCCTCGATGCCGACCGGCTTGGCGCGCACGGTCAGGATCTCGCCGGGGATGATCGGGCGGTGAAAACGAAAGTCGTGTTCCCCATGCAGTATTCGCATCATCAGTTCATCCGGGACGACCGACATGGTGGCGTCGGCCATCATCACCGTGACCGGAACCACCGCGAACACAGGCGGCGCGTAAGTTCCGTCCAGAAACGCCGCCGTCGGATCGTTGGTCGCCTTCGCATAGGCGATCGTTTGATCGCGGTCGACCTTGAACTGCTGTCGTTCGCCCCACACGTCGAGCCGGTCGAGGTCGAAATCGGTGCCGTCGGCGGCTCCCATATGTTCACTCCTTGTGCCTCATCGGGTGTCGGCTATCGACGCTAGGGAGTTGATCTGCTCCCGGCAGTGACGGAACCGCCCGGATTCGTTGACAGAAGTGCGCAAGCCGACCCGGACTCGGGGCGCGGTGCGCGATTGGGTCCCCCCGCTCGACCGCTGCGGTCATGGCGGCGCCGCGCCGGTTCTGCGTAGCGTGAATTCGCACCAACCGTCGTGTGGCGTCACCCGGGGCGACAAGGAGTGAAACTGTGGCAGGACCCCTGAGCGGAGTGAAGGTCATCGAGATTGCCAGCCTGGCGCCTGCACCTTTCGGGTGCATGGTCCTCGCCGACCTCGGCGCCGACGTATTGCGGATCGACCGTGGCGGGCCGCAAGGAGAGGGCATTGTGCCACCGGAAGGCCCCCTGGACCGCGGAAAGCACAGCATCACCTTGAATCTCAAGGATCTCGATGAGCGGGAGTCGCTCTACACGCTGGTCGCCAGCGCCGATGTGTTCATCGAGGGCTTTCGTCCGGGGGCTGCCGAACGACTTGGCATCGGCCCGGACGATCTGCACGCGTACCAACCCCGGTTGATCTACGGCCGCATGACCGGCTGGGGCCAACGCGGTGCGTTGGCGCCGACCGCCGGACACGACATCAACTACATCGCGGTGTCCGGGATACTCGACCTGATCGGTCGCGCCGGGCAACGACCGATACCGCCCGGCAACATCATCGGCGATTTCGCCGGTGGCGGCATGCTGCTGGCCCTGGGTGTGATCAGCGCTCTCTACGAGCGGGCCCGGTCCGGTCAGGGACAGGTGATCGATGCCGCCATGGTGGACGGGGCGGCGCTGTACACCACCTTCATGCACGGCCTTCATGCGCAAGGGCTGTGGAACGAGCCGCGGGGTGAGAACATGCTGGACGGGGCCGCACCGTTTTACGACACCTATGAATGTGCGGACGGCAACTTCGTCGCGGTCGGCTGCGTGGAGCCGCCGTTCTTCCTGCAGATGTTGGCTCTGCTCGGTATCGCCGACCCCGAACTACCGTTCCAACTCGACCGCACCGGGTGGACCCAACTCAAGGACGTGATCGGGGCGGCGTTCAAGGAGCGAACCCGCGACGAGTGGGCGGAGGTGTTCGCCGGGACGGATGCCTGCGTCTCACCGGTGTTGAGTCCGTGGGAGGCGCACCGCCATCCGCATCATCAGCAGCGCGACGCGTTCATCGAGGTCTCCGGTATCCGCCAGCCCGCCCCGGCGCCCCGCTTCAGCCGGACCCCGGCACCGCACCCGAGGGCGCATGACGACTCCGACGAGGGCGTTCGCGACCTGCTGCGCGGCTGGGGCATCGACGACGCCGTCACGGCACGACTCATCGGCTGACTCGACACCGGTACGGGGTACGGCGCTGCGGCTCTCCCAGCAGCGCCGCAGTCACCAGCGGTGCGACGTCAGCGGCGGGCGGCGATCCGCCGGCGCCGCCGGACCCACCTGCGGAACAGGGTGAACTGCACCGACCACACCCGCCGTTGGATCCGCCCGAACGGTGCGGACATCAACGACGCGAGCGACACCGGCATCGCCGAATGGAACACCGCCCGGGCGTGGGTGAAGGTGGTGAAGCTCCACTTACCGTGATAGGCGCCCATCCCGCTGCGGCCGACCCCGCCGAAGGGCAGGTCTCCGGTTGCCAGGTGGAGCGCGAAATCGTTGCCGCACACCGCACCGCTGCGAGTCCACGACTGCAGACGCTCGAATCTGTCATTGTCGTCGCCGTACCAGTAGATCGCCAACGGATGGCTGTGCGCGTTGATGTGGCCGATCACCTCACCGAGTTCGCGGTAGGGATAGACCACGAGGACCGGGCCGAAGATCTCCTCGGTCTCGATGCGCATCGACCTGTCGACACCGGTGAGCAGGGTCGGCGGAATCTTACGGTTGACGGCATTGGGCAGTGGCTCCCCCGTCGGGACAACGTCGCGCTTCCCGGCGCCGGCAGCGACCGCGTCGTCCACCAGACCTCGTATCCGCCGGAAGTTCTTCTCATCGATGATCGAGGTGTACCGCGGGTTCCGGTCGATGGTCGGATATGTGGTGCGCCAGCGCTCGATGACCCGGTCGCAGAACTCGCCGTAAGCGGCGGCCGGGACGAAAGCGTAATCCGGGCTCAGACAGACCTGGCCGGTGTTGACCATTCGCGCGTCGGCCACGCGTTTCGCCGCCGCGGCCAGGTCGGCCGACACATCCACGACCGCCGGGTTCTTGCCACCGAGCTCAAGTGTCACCGGCGTCAGGTTGCGGGCCGCGTCGACCGCTACCGACGCCCCGACGTGCGGCGATCCGGTGAAGAACAGCTGGTCCAGTTCCAGCTTGGAGAAATCCGATCCGGACCCGTGCAAGGGTATGACGATCGCGAGTTCCTCGATCGAGAAGTAGTCGCCGGCGTGGGCGGCGACGACGCCGGTCGTCAGTGGGGTGCTTGACGACGGCCGCACCAGCACCCGGTTGCCGGCGGCGAGCGCCGCGCCGGCCGGGACCATGGTCAACGCCAGCGGGAAGTTCCACGGGCCGATGACGCCGACCACTCCGAGGGGGTCGTGCCGGATCCGCTGAGACAGGCCGAGAACACGCAGCTTCCCGACCCGCTCGGTCCTCATCCACCGGCGGATGTGTGTGCGTTGGTGCAGAAGGTCGTACATGCACCCGACGATGTCGGTGGCCGTCGACAGTTCCCCCGGGCGGGCTCCGAAGTCCACGTCGAGCGCCTGCCGGATCTCCTCCGCATTGTCCAGCAACAGCGCCGCCAACCGCTCGACGCGATCGATTCGCGTTCGCGCGTCGGGGATTCCGTCGCGGAGGAAGGCGGCGCGCTGCGTTGCCAACAACTCCGCCAGCGAATGGTTCTCCGACGCCGGGCGCTGCACCGTGCCCACGGCGATCGTGCTGCCCGACCGTATTCGCGCTGTCACGCTCGCCTCCTAGATATTGGCCTCGAGGTCACCCCAGTAGCGATCGCGGAGGCGGCGTTTGAACAACTTCCCGGAATCCTCCCGGGGCAGGTTGTCGTCGAACACGATGAGCTTGGGCACTTTGAAGCCGGCGAGTCGCGAGCGCAGGAAGTCGCGCACCTCGGCAACCGTCAGGTCGTATCCCTCGCCGATCTCGATATGAGCAGCAAGCGATTCGCCGTATTCTTCGTCGGGGATGCCGAAGACCGCGCAGTCACCGACGGCCGGCATCTCGTAACACGCGGCTTCGATCTCGGCGGGGTAGATGTTGACGCCGCCGGAGATCACCATGTCGTTGGCACGGTCGGTCAGGTAGAGGAATCCGTCCTCGTCGAGGCGGCCCATGTCGCCGACGGTGACGAAGCCGTCGAGCTCCATATCCCGCCGCTTGTTCTCGTCGCGGTGATAGGTGAAACCCGGCCAATAGTCGGCCGGTTTGATGTAGATCACGCCGGTCTGCCCGGTCGGCAGCTGCTCGCGGGTTTCGGGGTCGATGATGCGTACCTGCGAACCGTCGGTCGGGCGACCCACGGTGCCGGGATGGCTCAGCCACTCCTCGGTGCTACACCACACCGCGGGCCCGGTCTCCGAGCCACCGTAATACTCGCTGACGATCGGCCCGAACCAGTCGATGATCGCTCGCTTGATGTGCGGCGGGCACGGGGCCGCGGAGTGCACGATCGTCCGCAACGACGAGATGTCGTAGCGACGGCGCACCTCGCCGGGCAGTCGCAGCAACCGGGTGAACATGGTCGGCACCATCTGCACTTGCTGCACCCGGTGACGTTCCACCGCGGCCAGGAACTCCTCGGGGTCGAACCGCGGCATCACCGTGATGTCCATGCCCAGTTTCATGGCCAGCACCGCCATCGTGTTGGGAGCAGTGTGGTACAGCGGCGCCGGGATGAGGGTCCGTCCGCCCGGCTCGAGGCCCATCCGCTGCATGGTCGCCATCGCCACCAGCAGGATGCGCTCCGCTGAAACCGGCTCCCGCACGATGCCCTTGGGTCGCCCTGTGGTCCCGGAGGTGTAGATCATTCCCAGGCCGGCGGATGGGGTCGAGTCCGACCCTTGCGTGTCATTGGGATCCTGAGCAAACAACCAACTTTCGTAATCCCTCGGGGATGGTGGCGCCGACGTTCCGGGTGCCGGAACCACCACGAGCGGGATCGTGGTGCCGGTCTGTTCGACGCCGGCCAGAAAGTCCGAGCCGACGAACGCCGCTTTGCTTTCGCTGTTGTCGAGCAGGTATCCCAGTTCGTCGGATTTCCAGTGCCAGTTCACCGGCACCGGGTTGGCTCCGATTTGCGCAATGCCCGTCGTCAATTCCAGGAACTCGACGGAGTTGGGCAACACGATCGCGACGTTGTCTCCGGCGGTGACACCCAGGTCGTGCAGGCCCCCGGCGATCCGAGTGGCACGCTCGTGCACATCGTCGTAGGACCGTTCGAAGTCACCGCAGCGCAACATCGGCACGTCGTCCATATCAGGCCCTTCCGGCGGAATCGTGATCGAGTAGCTGGCTTCGGTCCGAGCCCGGCCAGCTGACGATCTTCAGGTCGTAGTCACGCTGATGGCCGCCGGGTGCTTCCCCCGACGACTCACCAGCCATAACCCCCAAACTAGAACCCCCGCCGCCCCCGCTCAATGACCACAACGACCCCCCTTGATGACCGATCGGCGCACCGACGGGCGAACACGGTTGCGCTCGGTCGCCGCGCCGCGGAGTCGCGGCGTTTGCCCAGGCTGCAGCGCTGTCTTATCGTCGGCGCCATGGCATCCGACACCATCGCCATTCAGTTCGTCCGCGCTGTGGCGCACACGGCCCAGGCCAACGACATCGAACTGGAGATGGTCTTGGCGGATGTCATCAACCCTGAGTTGCTCGGCCACGACCTCGGGCGCGTGACGTCTGAACAGTTCGTCCGCATCGTTCACGCGTTGTGGCAGCGAACCGACGACGAACTCTTCGGCCTGGCCCCTCGACCGATTCCTCGGGGCACGTTTCGAATGATCACACTAGGCGTGATCCACACGCCGGATCTGGGCACGGCGCTCACCCGACTCGCGGAGTTCATCGGCATCGCCACGGGTATTCAGGCCACCCTCACGCGTGACGAGGCCGCCACCGTCGCGCGCTACGAAGTCGACCACGGCCACGCCACCCACGTCGACGCGATCGTTGTCGACATCGGCCTGGGGGTCATCCATCGGTTTGCGTCATGGCTCATCAAGCAGCAGATCCGGCTGCAATCACTCGAACTTGCGCACCCTGTGACGCCGTACGCGGACGACTACCCCACGATGTTCGGAACGTATCCCAGCTTTGACGCGGTGCGCAGTGCCCTGGTCTTCGACGACAAGTATCTGCGCCTGCCGATCGTCCGCAGCGAAGCCGAACTTCGGCAGTTCATTCGCGATTCGCCAGCAGACATCTTCACCCGTCGCGAGTACGTCACCACCACGTCACAGCGGGTACGCCAGATTCTCGAACGGAACGAACCGGGCGCCTTCTTGACCGCGGACAAGGTTGCCGCGCGGCTGGCGCTGAGCACCCAGCACCTGCGCCGACTGCTCAACGAGGAGGGCTCCAGTTTCCGCGCAATCCAAGAACAGATACTTCGGGACCGCGCGATCGAAAGCCTCGCCCGCGGCGATGAGACGATCGAGGCGCTCGCACGACGGTTGGGGTACTCCGAACCGAGTGCCTTTCGGCGGGCTTTTCGGCGATGGACCGGTGCACCGCCCGGGACCTACATCGCCGCGTCGCGCAAACCCGGCTGACGGCGTCGGCGCGGGGACCGGCCGGGGTCGCCACGTCGGGTGACCCACACCACAATTTTGCACCGTCGCGAAAACTTGCGTGTCTGTGCAACGTAGGGCAGGCTTCACTAAATGTCGGAGATCGGGCTGCGCGAGCGCAAGAAGTTCGCCACCAAGGAAGCCCTCGGACGCGCCGCGCTCGACCTGGCCGTCGAACGGGGCCTGGATGCGGTCACCGCGGAGTCCATCGCCGAGGCCGCGCAGGTGTCCACCCGCACCTTCCACAACTACTTCTCCTGCAAAGAGGACGCCGTGCTGTTCGAGGTGGACAAATCGGTGCAGCACATGGTGGAGGCGTTCGTCGCCCGCGATCCCGACGAACCGGTGCTGGAGTCCCTGGAGGAGATCCAGGTGGCCTTCATCGAATCGGCGGACGCGCTCGAGCGGATGATCGCGGTGACCCGGCTGATGGCCAACCATCCGGCGCTGATCGCCCAGCACGTGGCGAACTACGAGCTGTCGTCGGTCCCGATGCTCGCCGAGATCGCCCGGCGCAGCGGCACCGATCCGGACACCGATCTGTACCCGCGGCTGGTGTATCACGCGGCCGGTGCGGTCGTGACGGCCGTCATCGAACTGCACATCGCCTCCGGGGAGCCGCCCTCGCGCGACACCCTGGCGACCGCCGTGCGCGCCGGCTACGCCCGACTCAAACGTGGCCTGCCGCAGCCGCCCGCCGCCGGCGGTGCCTCATGAGGGAATTCCCGCTGTTCAGGCTCGCCGGCAAGCTGTGGATGCCGGTGGTCATGGTGGTGGTCATCGGGATCGGCGGGTTCGCCGTGTACAAGGTGCGCGGCATCTTCGGCTCACATGTCTACGAGACCTACGCGGGCAGCATGTCGGACGACTCGAACAGCTCCAACCCGAAGACGGTCACCTACGAGGTGTTCGGCCCGCCCGGGGCCGTCGCCGACATCAACTACTTCGATGAGGAGGGCCAGACCAACCAGGTCAACGGCGCCGCCCTGCCCTGGTCGCACACGATCGTGACGACGGCACCGGCGATGGTCGGCAACATCGTCGCGCAGGGAGACGCCAACACGATCGGGTGCCGGATCACCGCCAACGGGGACGTCAAGGACGAGAGGTCGGCCACCGCCGTGAACGCCTACATCTACTGCTTCGCGAAATCCGCATGAGTACCGCACATTTCCAGAGCGGCAACACCGAGCACACCTTCTTCGCCAAGTGGATCCGCCGCTTGGCGATCCCGATCATCCTGCTCTGGCTCACCCTGATATTCCTCCTCAACTCCGCGATCCCGTCGCTGGAGGACGTCGCCAAGGCGCGCACGGTGTCGATGAGCCCCACCGAGGCACCGTCGATGAAGGCGATGACCCGGATGGGTGAGCTGTTCGAGGAGGGCGACTCCGACAACATCGCGATGATCGTGCTCGAGGGCGACGAACCGCTGGGCCGCGAGGCCCACGACTACTACGACGAACTGCTGGAGAAGCTGCGCGCCGACCCCGAGCACGTGCAGAGTTTCCAGGACTTCTGGGGTGACCCGCTCACCGAGGCCGGCGCGCAGAGCCCCGACGGCAAGGCCGCCTACGTGCAGATGACGCTGGCCGGCAACATGGGCGAGTCGCTGGCCAACGAATCGGTCAACGCGGTCCGCGAGATCGTCGACGACACCACCGCGCCCGACGGGGTCACCACCTACGTCACCGGCTTCGGTGCGCTGCAGACCGACATCAACCATGCCGGTGACCGCACCATGCTCAAGATCACCATCACCACGTTCGCGGTGATCATCACCATGCTGATGCTGGTCTACCGGTCGATCACCACCGTGGTGCTGCTGTTGATGATGGTCGGCATCCAACTCAGCGCCGCCCGCGGGCTGGTGGCCGCGCTCGGCCACTACGAGCTCATCGGGCTCTCGACGTTCGCGGTGAACCTGTTGGTGTCGTTGGCGATCGCCGCCTCCACCGATTACTGCATCTTCCTCGTCGGCCGCTACCAGGAGGCCCGCCAGGCCGGTCACGACCGGGAAGGCGCCTACTACATCACGTTCAACGGCACCACGCACGTCATCCTGGGCTCGGGTCTGACCATCGCCGGGGCGTTGCTGTGTCTGTCGTTCACCCGGATGCCCTACTTCCAGACCCTCGGGGTGCCGTGCGCGGTCGGCATGCTGGTGGCGGTCGCGGTGGCGCTGACGTTGAGCCCGGCGATACTCACCGTGGGCAGCAAGTTCGGGTTGTTCGACCCCAAACGCAAGATCGAGGTCCACGGGTGGCGACGGGTCGGCACCGTGATCGTGCGCTGGCCCGCCCCGGTTCTGGCCGCCTCACTGGCGCTGGCGGTGGTCGGACTCGCCGCGCTGCCCGGCTACAAGACCAACTACGACGACCGTCAGTACATCCCCCAGGACATCCCGGCCAACGAGGGGTTCGCCGCCGCCGACCGCCATTTCTCCCAATCCCGGATGAACCCCGAGGTGCTGCTGCTCGAAGCCGACCACGACATGCGTAACTCCGCGGACTTCCTGGTGTTGGACAAGGTCGCCAAGGCGATCTTCCGGGTGCCCGGCATCGCGCGGGTGCAGGCCATCACCCGCCCGCAGGGCACCCCGATCGAGCACACGTCGATCCCGTTCATCATCAGCATGCAGGGCGCCGGTCAGATGCAGAACATGAAACTGATGAAGGACCGCATGGACGACATGCTCGTCCAGGCCGACGAGATGGGCACGACGATCGTGACCATGAAGAACATGTACTCGCTGATGACCGAACTCACCGACATCACCCACGACATGGTCACCGACATGAACGACCTGCAGGGCACGATCCACGAGATGCGGGACAACATCGCCGACTTCGACGATTTCTTCCGACCGATCCGCAACTATTTCTATTGGGAACCACACTGTTTCGACATTCCGGTGTGCCACGCGCTGCGGTCGATCTTCGACACCATCGACGGCATCGACACCATGACCGAGACCATGGACTCGATGATCGTCAACATGAACAACATGGACGCGTTGATGCCGCAGATGGTGGCGCAGTTCGCCCCGATGATCGACACGATGCAGACCATGCAGACGATGATGTTGACGATGCACTCCACCATGTCCGGGATGTACGACCAGATGGAGGAACTGGGCAAGGACTCCACCGAGATGGGTAAGGCCTTCGACGCGGCCAAGAACGACGATTCGTTCTATCTTCCCCCGGAGATCTTCGACAACCCCGACTTCCAACGCGGGCTCAAGATGTTCCTCTCCCCCGACGGCAAGGCCGTCCGGATGATCGTCTCCCACCGCGGCGACCCGGCCTCCGAGGAGGGGATCTCCCACGTCGCGCCGATCATCGAAGCGGCGATCGAGGCGGTCAAGGGCACCCCGTTGGAGGACGCGCACATCTCGTTGGGTGGCACCGCCGCGGTGTTCAAGGACATGAGCGTCGGGTCCAAATACGATCTGCTCATCGCCGGGATCTCCGCGCTGTGTCTGATCTTCATCATCATGATGCTGATCACCCGCAGCCTGGTCGCCGCGATGGTGATCGTGGGCACGGTGGCACTGTCGCTGGGGGCGTCGTTCGGTCTCTCGGTGCTGATCTGGCAGTACATCATCGGCATGGAGTTGCACTGGATGGTGTTGGCCATGTCGGTGATCGTGTTGCTGGCGGTGGGATCGGACTACAACCTGCTGCTGGTGTCGCGCTTCAAGGAGGAGGTCCATGCCGGGTTCAACACCGGCATCATCCGGGCGATGGGCGGCAGCGGCAAGGTGGTGACCGCCGCGGGCCTGGTGTTCGCGTTCACGATGGGCGCGATGGTCGTCAGCGACCTGCGCATCATCGGCCAGGTGGGCACCACCATCGGGCTGGGTCTGATGTTCGACACCCTGGTCGTGCGTGCCTTCATGACCCCGTCGATCGCCGCCCTCCTCGGGCGCTGGTTCTGGTGGCCGATGAACCTGCCGACCAAGCCGGCCCGAGCCCGCCCGGTGAGGGGCACCGACAGCGACGACACCACCGCGGTGACCACGACGTCGACGACTTCGACGACTTCGACGAACTCGGAAGGCGGTTAGCGCTCACGAAGGGCGGCCAGCAGCGCCCAGACCGAGCACGCGGTGGCCGCGGCCACACCGGCCGCCCCGGTGAACAGTCCATACCCGGCGGCGATCGACGCGGTGACGTTGTCGCGGTAATACCAGGTCACCGTCGCCACCAACAGTAGCGAAACCGTCAGCGCCCCAACCGAAGACGCCAACGTGGAGATGCCTCGACCGATCATCGCGCCGGTCACCAGCAGCACCGCAGCCAGCCACAGGATCAGCTGACCGGCGCCGAACCCGTCGGTGCGTGGCAGCGCGCCGACCACCCCGCCGACGGCGTTGGCCCGGCCGTCCGGCGAGTGCAGCCACGGAAGCCAACTGCTGGCGAACACGAGCACCGCGCAGACGGCGACCGACCAACCGGGGTGGGGGCGGGGCATGGCGTCGAGACTATCGGGTGCGCCGCGCAGGAGGGCGATGCCGCGCTACTGCGGCGCGAACACCGTCACAAACCGGTTCAACGACTCGTTGATGTCGCCGCGCAAGGCGCCGGCCACCACCATCCCGATCGGGCCGAACAGCGCCGGCCCGCCCAGGTGCACGTCGAAACTGACCACCGACGCATCGCCTTGGGGTTTGACCTTGGCCATCAGCTTGATCTTGACCCCGCCCTTGCCGTCGCCGTTGAGCGTCATCGCCTGCGGCGGCTTGAAGTGCACGATCGTCCACTTGATCCGGTTGGGCATGCCCTTGACCTCGACGATCGATTCGACGACGGTGCCCTTCTCGAGGGTGTCGGGCAGCGGCGAACGCCACAGCCGGTGAATGGTCAGCCAGTCCCGGTACCGGGCGAGGTCCGCGGCGTGCCCCCAGGCCTGCTCCGGCGGCAACGGGACGTCGATGGCCCCGGAGAGCTTGGCCACCGGCTAGCTCTCCGGATCGGTTTTGTCGATCGCCTTCTTGGCCGCCTCCTGCACCTTGTCGACGGTGTCGGCGTACTTGCCCTCGGTCTTGTCGTCGACGAGGTCGCCCGCCTTGTCGATCGCCTGATCGACCTTGTCGGCGTTCTTGGAGAGCAGGCCTTTGGCCTTGTCAAGAAAACCCATCGCAATCGTCCTTTCGGGGTCGACTCATGATGTCTGCGCAGCAGAGCCTACCTGCGCCACACCTGGCGGGTCTCACCGAGAACCGCTCCCTGTATCCACCAGGCGGCCTCCACCCCGGCCGCACCGAGCACACCGATCCCCAGCGCACCGGCCGTCACCGCCGGGTTCGACACGTCGAGCAGGAACAGATCACGGGCCAGCGGGATCGCGAAGATCACCAGGTAGGCCAGCGCCGAGACCACCACCAGCGCCACCCGCCACCACTGGTAGGGCCGGGCCACCACCGCCAGCACCCACACCCCGGCCACCAGCAGGGTGATCAGCGCGCCGGTCGACGCCTGCATCTGCTGGGCGGCGGTGGCGCCGGCCCCCCGGTAGGCCAGCAGGTAGGAGGCGAACGTCGCGCTGCCCACCACCAGCCCCGAGGGCAGCGCGGCGGTCATCACCCGGCGCACGAAGCGGGGTCGGGCACGCTCATTGTTGGGAGCCAGCGAGAGGATGAACGACGGAATCCCGATGGTGAACCAGGCGGCGATGGTGACGTGGATCGGCTGGAACGGGTACAGCAGCGGATCGGAGCCGAACAGTTTCGCCCCCAGCCCGGCCAGCCCCACCAGCAGCGCCAGCAACACCGAGTACACGGTCTTGGTCAAAAACAGGTTGGCGACCCGTTCGATGTTGCCGATCACCCGCCGGCCCTCGCCCACCACGTACGGCAGGGTGGCGAACTTGTTGTCCAACAGCACGATCTGGGCGACCGCACGGGCCGCCGAACTGCCCGCCCCCATCGCGACCCCGATGTCGGCGTCCTTGAGCGCCAACACGTCGTTGACCCCGTCACCGGTCATCGCGACGGTGTGACCGCGTGACTGCAGCGCGTGCACCATGGCGCGTTTCTGGTCCGGGCGCACCCGGCCGAAGGTGGTGGT
>Ga0079225_10000513_pt1 | contig 20882 bp, 19 predicted proteins | sample Poulit2012_FD_76344 | JGI IMG/M metagenome (GOLD analysis project Ga0079225, IMG submission 76344) | Agricultural soil microbial communities from Georgia to study Nitrogen management - Poultry litter 2012 | ecosystem: Environmental > Terrestrial > Soil > Agricultural land | place: USA: Georgia... | reverse complement strand
TGCGCGTGGCTTTTTAGTGGGAGCAACGTCTGGCCGCACCACTTTATCGGGGGAAGGTTTGCAACACCAGGATGGTAGCAGTCAACTGTTGGCGTCCACGGTGCCGAATTGTGTGTCTTATGACCCGGCGTATGCCTATGAAGTGGCGGTAATTGTGCAAGAGGGTATCCGTCGCATGTTTACTGAGCAAGAGGATGTCTTCTATTACCTAACGGTGAGTAACGAGCGTATTGCGCAACATGCGATGCCACACGGAGTGGAAGCAGGGATTTTGCGGGGTATGTATTGTTTGGCGCCAGTTGCCGGGGCACAATGCCGCATTCTCGCTTCTGGACCCATGGTGGCAGAAGCGCTAGCAGCAGCCACCTTGCTGGAAGAACACTTTCAGTTGTCCACAGAGGTTTGGAGTGTGACGAGCTTCACAGAGTTAGCCCGTGATGGGGCGGCTGTGGTCCGTGACCATAGACTCGGGCAGCGTCTTGATAGTCTTCCATACGTTACCCAGCAGTTGCAGGAGTCTTCCGCGCCCGTAGTTGCTGTGACAGATTTTGTGAAGGCAGTGCCCGAAAGTATCCGTGCCTATGTGCCCGTGGCCTACACGGTGTTAGGTACGGATGGGTTTGGACGTAGTGACACGCGCGCGCAACTGCGTGATTATTTTGAAGTGGATGCCCGTTGGATTGCCTTGGCCGCTGTCAGACAGCATGCCCAGCAGCTGGGTGAGCAGCGAATCGAGGCGTTCATGCGGACAGTTGGGCTGCCCGCATCCGCTTAGGGGTTAAAGATTACCACGTTGTCGTGTAGGCACCGGGGAAGGTTTCTTCCACAAATTGCTTCACTTCCGCTGAGCGATACGATTCGACAAACGTTGCAATTCGCGGATCGTCTTTGTTGTCTTCGCGTGCGGCAATGACCACGACAGCAAAGACGGCATCTTTACTTTCTAATGCCAGCGAGTCGTCCGAAGGCGACAAATCAGCTTGCACCGCATAAGCAGAGTTAATTGCTGCAGCATCCACGTCCGCCAGGGAGTGGGTCAGCTGTGCGGCTTCAATTTCTATGATTTTGATGTTTTTAGGGTTCTCGGCAATATCGAATGGAGAGGCTGTGGTGGTAACGCCGTCTTTAAGCGTGATCAGGCCAGCGGCTTCCAGTACCAGTAATGCACGAGCGCCATTGGTGGGGTCGTTGGGGATACCAACACGTGCGCCGTTGGGAAGGTCATCAAGCGAGTCGTAGTGTGTAGAGTACACCCCCATTTGCTGCACGACAGCATCACCAACCTGGGTGAGTTTATAGCCACGCATTTCATTCTGGGATTCAAGAAAGGGGACGTGTTGATAGATGTTGATATCTACATCACCGGCATCTAGCGCCGCGTTGGGCTGGATAAAATCGCTAAACTCGATAAGCGTAATATCAAGGCCTTTGGTGGCGGCAACTTCTTTGACGACTTCGTTAATTTGTGCGTGCGGGCCAGCGGTTACCCCAACTCGAAAAGGACCTTCTTGGGCGTAAATGGGTGCTGAACTGAATACGGCCAGTACCAAGCCGACAGGAATTAAACGACGTAACGTCGCAAAACGGGTAGTAAATGAAGATTTCATTGCGGAGCTCAATTTATTTAGTCATTAATTAGCGCAGGTTAAGGCGACTTTCGTTATAGTCCTATAACGAATTATCCCCTTCTTTCCTTGTTTCCTTGTACGGGTTTATTTATGAGTTCGCATGCCGAATTACATCGCTATACGATAGACTTGCTGGCGGATAACTACACCGCTATCGACGCTGACTTGCCGGCGTTATTGGCCTTATTGTTTGAGCGCAGCGCAGGAGAGGATTGGCATAAAGCCGGAACGTTTAAACATCACTTGTTAAGTGTGTACCGCTGTTTGGCATTATGGGATCAACCGCGTGAAGTGCGTTTGCTGGGGTTGTTTCACAGCGTGTATGGGAATGAGTATGTGAACTTGACGTTATTCGACCGGGAGCAGGAGCGCACAGTGTTACGCGAGGCGTTAGGGGAAGAGGCGGAATCGTGGGTAAGCCTGTTTTGTGAAATTCCCCGGACACGTTTTGTGCAGGCTATTCTGGCAGGTGAAGGTCGTGGTTCAGAGGGGCTTACGCTGGTGGATGATCAGCAACAAGAATTTCATTTAACGCCGCGCCAGGTCGCTGCTTTTATTGTGGTGAGCGTGGCGGATGTGGCTGAACAGTGGCACAGTTGGCAGGATGATATTTTTGCGAACTACCCGCACCAGCGTCGCCAGTCGTTAGCCGATAATTGGGCAGCGTCACTTTGGCCGGGACCGCTAAAGTCGCCAGCAAACATTTTGGCAATGTTGTCGCGCCTGCTAAATGCCTTGCCAGCCTTGCCGCAGGATACCGGGATTCCCATACCACCGGCGTTTAATCATGCGCGTGCAACGATCGACGCTAACCATGAAGCGGCGGCATCCGCGCTGTATTGGCAAGTGATCACGCGCATGCATCCATTAACAGAAATGCAAACCGCGACGCATTTACTGAAATCAGCAATTGAACATAATCCGTGGGTGGGAGAGCCCTACCTGCTGTTGGCACAACTTGCCATATCGCAGGGGCAGTATCGGCAGGCAGAGGCGCAGGCATTGGCTGGGCTAAATGCCTTACAGGCGTGGGGTACCGCGTGGGATAAGCGCATTGCATGGGAAGGCTGGGTTGCTTGGGCACGTATATTGTTGCAAAGTGCTCGCAATGAAACCTGGCCCGAGCATATTGGCGGATTAAATAGCTTGGGCCTGGTGGAATAGCGGTTATGGCTGATAACCCAGGGACTTCAAGCGTTCATCTACCCAGTTTGTGTCGTAGTTGCCCGATTGAATATCTGCCAGGATACGTTCTTCAGCCTGTTGTTTTTCTTGGGTCTTTTGTAATAGGGTTTCAGCATGATCCCGGGGTACGCATACCAGGCCGTCGGCATCTCCCAAGATAAGATCGCCAGGCTGGACGGGCATATCGCCCAGCGTGATCGGGATATTAATGCTGCCGGGCCCATCTTTGGCAGGTCCGTGAGGTGATATTCCCAAGGCGTATACGGGAAAGGGGCTGTGGCGCAGTTCGTCAGAGTCCCGTATCGCTCCATAAATAACTAATCCGCCCACCTTGCGCTTGGCCGCATAGTTCATCATGATTTCGCCAATGATCGCGGTGGTGGTTTTTCCTTCTGCATCGACCACAATAATATCGCCTGGGGCAGCAAGGTCCAGTGCCTTATGCACCAATAAATTATCCGCTGGCGCAGTCCTGACGGTGAGTGCTGGCCCCGCCATATTACCGGCACGTGTGTCGTACATAGGCTTAAGCTGTGCACTGGCCTCATAATGATGGGTCATCATGTCGCTAACATTTGCAACGGGGAGGAGTCGAAACCCTTCAATGATATGAGCGCTAACGGTAGCGGCTCGTGGATGAATTTCAAAAAGATTCATGGTGATATCGTCTTATTAGTTCCTGATTGCCGTTGCTCCTAGTGTAGCGCTTACTTTACATCAGGGACCGCCGCGTATTCTTTCTGGCTAATGTGTTCATAAGCCGTTCGAATATCATTATGCAGGCCTGCTTTAGCCAGCTTTGCATCGCGCTGTCGTAGACCCTGAATTAATTGGTCATGATGGCCCACGGCAATTTTATCTTGCGTGCGTTTAGAACCCGAATGCAAATCATAATTAAGAATTGGCCCAATACGTAACCACAGACTTTCAATGATTTTTACGAGCATGGGCATATCTGACGCCTCATAAATCATAAAGTGTAGTTGTTTGTTAAGGGATACCAGATCATCTGTATCGGTGGGGGTCGCCATGGCATCCGCCAGCGCTTGATTAAGCGTCTCCAACTGCTGGCAGCTTTTCAGCGTGATTTTCTGGCAAGCTTGTTCTACCGCAAACCCTTCTACTTGAAGGCGGATTTGCGTGATCTCGGTAAATTGTTCGTGCGTGAGTTTAGGGACACGTACTGCCCGGTTCGGTGTAACTTCCAAGGCGGATTCTGCCACGAGTTGTTTAACTGCTTCTCGTACAGGCATCACACTTACACCTAGGGCAGTTGCTGTTGAGCGCAATGAGATTTGCTCCCCAGGCATAAGTTTGCCATTCAGGAGTGTTTCCTTAATTTGTGCAAGGACTGTATCTCCGAGTGTTTTGGGTCTTGTTGTACGTACAAATAAACTCTTTTTCATTTTCATTCGCTTGCCTAGGGTAATCACTAGTGTGATCTGTGATCACACCAGAGTAGTATGTCACATTCTACGTGGTGTTTTATATCTTTCCAAGGAGGCAGGCTATGAAATTACGAAATTCATTACCCCATTCAACCACGCGACGTCGTCTGGTAGTGGGGGGGTCTATGGCCGCGGCGGCCGGGGTATTTATGCCTGGCATCGTACGCGCTAAAGAAGAGACGCTAAAGCTGGGTCATTTAACGCCATTAACTGGTTTTCTAGGCCCTATGGGTGAGTTCGCAGTGATGGGAGCCACGCTTGCGGTTGAAGAGCTTAACAAAGAGGGTGGCATTTTGGGCCGCCAGGTTGAGTTGTTAAGTGAAGATAGTGTTAATCCGCAAACGGCATCTACGAAAGCTCAACGTATGGTTGAGCGTGACAAGGTCACGGCGTTGGTTGGTGAGGTGAGTTCGGCCTCAGGTTTGGCAATCTCTCAGGTTGCAACGCGTGCCAAAAAAGTTTTTATGCAGACCGGTTGCAACTCAGATGAGTTGCGTGGGAAAAACTGTAGCCGTTACATGTTTCATTTAGATGCGTGCAATACGATGTATGTACGCACCATTGGGCAGCGTTTGCTGCGCGAGGGCATGGTCGAGGGCAAGCGCTGGATGGCATTCACGGCGGATTACGCTTTTGGTCATGACTTGTATAAACAGACGCGTAAGTTTTTTGACAGTCATGGTGCTGAATTTGTGTCTAATGACATGCTACCCACGGATGCAACGGAATTTAGCGCATCGCTATTGAAAATTCGTCAGCAGAAACCAGACTTGGTCATCAGTAATCTAGCGGGTAACCAGACTACAAACTTTACTAAGCAATATAACGAATTCAACATCGATGTCCCCTTTGCGGGCGCCGATATGAATATGACAAGTATCTGGGGAGCCGGTAAGGATGGTTTTAGTGGTACGTGGCCGATTATTTGGACCCACCAACTGGATCTTCCCAATGCACAGGATTTCGTGAAGCGCTTCCAGGCACGTTGGGATCGTCTACCCGAGAATCAGGGTGTTGGTGATTATCTTGCGATAAAAATGTTGGCTGAGGCTATGAATGAAACAGGCTCCACCGAAAGCGATGACATCATTGCGTATCTGGAAGGGGGTGTTGAGTTCGACGTTTTCCGTGAGCGTCCTGGTTATTTCCGTGATTGGGATCACCAGTTGATCTTTGAGATGTATACCGTAACACCGTCTGACGATCCGGATGCGGGGGATTACGACTTTATGGTGACCAGTGATCCGGTTCCCGGTGCCGACGAGGATTTGGAAATTCTTGCTCCTACAAAAGAAGAAAACATGTGTACCTTTGCCTAACCAAAAGCACGTGTCGAGCTGGTTTGCTTTCGGGTGAGCCAGCTCGTATTTATGACGGAACGTTTTCGAGGACGCAGCTTTGGCAATTGAGCTTATATTTATTGCACAGCAGGTTGCTAATGGCCTGCTGCTGGGCGTTTATTACCTGTTAATCGCGTTGGGCCTGTCCATTATTTTTAGCCTGGGTGGCATTGTCAACCTGGCTCATGGAGCTTTTTATGCGATTGGTGCCTATTTGATTGTTTTTTTAAGCAAGACATTAGGATATGGGGCAGCGTTTGTCCTGTCTCCTGTGTTAGTTGCCCTACTTGGGGTTCTTGTAGAACGCTTGTTTTTTAAACGGTTCTACCGAGAAGATCCAGTATTGAGCTTATTGTTTACTTTTGCGCTTGCCATGGTGATAGAGCAGGGGTTGCGCATGATATTTGGGGCTACGCCGCTGCCGTTTTCAATTCCTGCCTTTGCCCGTGGTCAGGTGATTATTGGCGATTTTTTCTATCCAATTTATCGGATCGCGATGTTGGTTATCGCGATGCTCGCCGTGGTGGGGACCTGGTTTTTATTAAATCGTACAGCGTTCGGAAAAATTGTTCGGGCGGGAATAAACGACCCCGATATGGTGCGCGCATTAGGAATTTCATTGTCTCCAATTTTAACGGGAGTGTCTGCATTGGGCATCGGATTAGCGGGATTGTCTGGTGTACTACTAGCACCAATCACCGGTGTGCAACCTGCTATGGGTCAAGAAATTCTCACGGCAGCTTTTGTGGTGGTGGTCATTGGTGGTTTAGGTAGTTTTTGGGGCGTGGTGGCGGCAGCCGTACTGGTGGGTATTATCCGTGGATTGACCGCGTATTTCTTTCCTCCAGCGTCGGAGGCTTCCTTATATCTTCTGATGCTATTGGTCCTGGTAGTACGGCCCCGGGGTCTGCTAGGGGTTAAGTTTGAGCGATTGGAGTAACAAATGTCAGCATATGAAATAAAAAGACTGACTGCGATAGTTCTTGGCTTGGTGTTGTTGCCCGTAGTATTGAGTTTGGGAGGTATGACCTACAGCATTGCTGTTGAGTGCCTGGTGCTCGCAATTGCTGGTTTGGCCATCAATATTTTATTAGGCCAGACTGGTTTGGTGTCGTTTGGACATGGGGCGTGGTTTGGTATTGGTGCCTACGCATTAGGATTGTTTCAGTTGCGTCTGTTTCCAGAGTCAACCTTGATTCCCCTGTTGTTATCCATTGTTTTGGTTGCCATTGTGGCAACATTGATTGGCGTGCTGATACTGCGGCGACGTGGCGTGTATTTTTCATTGCTGACGCTTGCTTTCAGCGCGTTGTGTTTTTCTGTCGCCTACCGTTGGACAAGTTTTACCGGGGGAGAAAATGGTTTGGGAGGCATTGAGAGACTTCAGGTGTTTGGCGCATCATTGGATAATTCCCAAACTTTTTATATTTTCGTAGCCATCATCGCTTTCCTGGTAGCTGCCTTTTTGTTAAGGCTTACCCTGTCTCCATTTGGTGCGGTGTTGAATGCTATTAGAGAAAATGAGGTTAGAACGCGCTTTGTAGGGTTCGACGTCTGGTCGTACAAACTGTTGGCCTTTATTTTGTCCGGGACAATTACTGGTTTGGCAGGTGCTTTATCGGTATTAAATCACCGGATTGCTTCCGGCGAGGTGATGTCATTAATTTTTTCTGGTGAGCTATTGGCGATTGCCCTGATTGGGGGAATGCGTAGCTTTAGTGGCCCGATTTTTGGTGCGTTGTTTTACATCCTGTTCCGGGAGTATTTGTCCATTTATACCAATGATTGGCTACTGTACTTTGGTTTGATTTTTATCGTTTTTATACTGTTTTCACCAGAGGGGCTTGTTGGCGTATTCAAACGGGCTTTGGAATTGGTCGTCCCAGCACCAGTGACGGGTGCTGCTATGGGCGCACGTAAGACCGATGTTGATCCTGATTATTTTCCAGCATTTTTGAAAAGTGAACATCGTGGAGACTTGGTTTGTCAGCAGATGACTAAATCGTTTGGCGGTATACGCGCGGTCAATGACGTATCACTTACCGTGGCGGATCGGGGCGTGCACGCACTGATTGGTCCCAACGGGGCGGGTAAAACATCTTTATTTAACTTGTTGTCTGGTATGTTCACACCTGATAAAGGGAAGTTAGCCTTGGGTAACCGCTCGTTAACGGGATACTCACCAGATCAGGTCTGCCAAGCTGGGGTAGCACGGTCATTTCAGATTACCAACTTGTTTATTGGTCTGACTGTACGCCAGAATTTGTGTTTGTCCGTGTTAGCACGAGATCGATATCGATTTTCCTTTTTGCGGCGCCTGGATGTGTTACGGCAAACCCAGGACCAGACGGATGAATTGGTGCGTTATCTGGGTGTGGAGGGGATGGACCAGGCAAATGCCCAAGATTTGTCTTATGGCGGCCAACGTGTGGTGGACATGGGCCTTGCACTGGGCTCTGCGCCTGATATTTTATTATTGGATGAGCCTCTTGCCGGCCTGGCCGCGAAAGAACGTGATCGAATCGGCACGATGATACGCAATTTGGGCAATCATATCGGCGTATTATTGGTTGAGCACGATGTCGATCGGGTGTTATCTATGTCCGACACTATTACCGTAATGGACCAGGGCAGCATATTGCTTGAAGGGGATGCTGATTTGGTCCGTAATGATCCTCGTGTACATGAAATTTATATCGGTTCAGGTACCAAAGCGCTGGGCGAGAAAGTACAGCCAGTAGCATTAGAGAATAGTCTTACCTTGGATGTGCGAAACCTTAACGCGTTTTATGGCAAGAGTCATATCCTGTCTGATGTTTCCTTTAATGCTCGTAAAGGTGAAGTTATCGCTGTGCTTGGCCGTAATGGGGCGGGCAAATCAACATTGTTGAAGAGTTTGCTGGGATTGGCAGATATTGGTAGTGGGGAGATCCATCTGCATGGTGATACCTTTACTGATCCAAAGCCCGAAATTATGGCACGACGCGGTATTGCTTTTGTACCGCAGGGGCGACAAATGTTCTCTGGCCTTAGTGTTAAAGACAACTTTATGCTGGGTCGTTTAAAACGCTCGGAATCGGATTCCAACGGTTGGTCGGATGAAGATGTGTTTAAAGTCTTTCCAAGATTGAAAGATCGCTACGAAATTGATGCCACCTTGTTATCGGGCGGGGAGCAGCAAATGGCAGCTATCGCGAGGGCACTGGTTGGCCATGTGGAGGTGCTGTTGCTAGATGAGCCTTTTGAGGGCTTGTCTCCTGCCATGATGGAAGAGGTGTTTAACGCAATTCTTGTATTGAAGGGACACTACACCATACTTATTGTGGATCATAATTTGGATCTGGCTTTGGCAGCGGCTGATCGAGCGTTAGTTCTGGATAGAGGGCGAGTATCCCACCAAGGGCCGGCGCGTGAGTTATTAACAGATCTCGATTTCCGTAAAGAAAAACTTTGGCTATAACGAGGGGCGTATGCAATTTAAGGTGGATGGTGATAATTTGCACGGTCGGCGCGTATTAATTACTGCAGGGGCGCAAGGCTTAGGTTGGGAAATGGCAAAGCAGTTTTTAGTAAACGGTAGCCAGGTCCTCATCAGTGACATTAACGAGTCAGCATTGCAGGCTGCGAAGGCATCGTACCCGGATGTCCATACGATTTGCAGTGATGTGGCAAATGAGCAGGATGTAGCAGCAATGTTTGCCGCAGTTGAGAAGGTATTGGGTGGGTTGGATGTTCTAATTAATAATGCTGGGGTTGCAGGTCCCACCGCGTACACGGAAGACATCAACAAGGCCGATTGGGATCACACGTTAGCAGTGAACATTACCGGTCAATTTTTATGTGTGCAGCGTGCCATCCCTTTGCTTAAGGCATCAGAATCTGGCGTTATTATTAACCTTTCTTCTGCGGCGGGGCATTTGGGGTTTGCAGGGCGAGCGCCCTATTCAGCATCCAAATGGGCGGTGGTTGGATTTACGAAAACGCTGGCTATTGAATTGGGACGTTTTGGGATTCCGGTCAATGCTATTTTGCCAGGGGCTGTGGATGGTGATCGTATTCGTGCGGTGATTGAAGCAAAAGCCAAAACTCTAAACAAGCCGGTGCAGGAGGTAACCCAGATTTATGAAAATCAAGCCTCCTTGGGCCGCATGATTCAGCCGGATGATGTGGTCAATATGGCGCTATTCCTGGCCAGCAATGCAGGCAGGAGTATTAGCGGCCAGGCGCTGGTGGTAGATGGGCACACCCAAGCCTTGAGCTAGGCAATTGAATGACACGTTAATAAACTTCAGGAACGAATAGGATGACAACTGTTGCGATTATAGGTTCAGGCTTGATCGGTCAAGCGTGGGCCATTGTGTTTGCGCGCGCTGGCTATCAGGTGCGCCTATGGGATGGAAGCGCGTCGGCCTTGCCAGAGGCTGTGACGTTAATTGAGCGCCAGATGGATACCTTGTATCAGCATGGCTTGTTGGCGGATCCCGATGCAGCGAAGCGGCGGGTGAGTACCGTTGAGTCGCTAGAGGCTGTGGTGCAGGACGTAAGCTACGTACAGGAAAATCTTCCGGAGCAGGTTGCGGTCAAGCAGGATATCTTTGCAAAGTTGGATGCTTTGCTGGATCCGTCCGTGGTGATTGCCAGCTCTACGTCTAGCATTCCCGCCTCACAATTTACGGAGTCGTTGGCCGGCAGGACGCGTTGCCTGGTGGCGCATCCCGTAAACCCGCCGTATCTGATTCCCCTGGTCGAGATTTGCGCCACCCCGTGGACAAGTGCGGATGTGGTGGAGGCAACACGCCAAATCATGTTGGATGTCCAGCAAAAGCCTGTTATCGTGCATGGGGAACCACAGGGCTTTATCCTGAATCGCTTGCAAGGCGCGCTGTTACGTGAAGCCTTCCGGTTGGTGGAGGCTGGCCACGTTAGTGTTGAAGATCTTGATATCACCATTAAGGAAGGGCTGGGGTTACGCTGGTCTTTTATGGGGCCGTTTGAAACGATCGACTTAAACGCCCCGGATGGGTTAGCGGACTACTGCCACCGGTATGGAGAAATGTATCGCCAAATGTCTGAATTGCAAACGGATACCAGCCCGTGGTCACCCGAATTAATTGCGCAAATTCATGCACAACGTCGTGAAATATTGCCCGATGATGCGTTGGCCGCTCGACGGTATTGGCGCGACGATGCATTAATGGCGTTAATGGTTCATAAACAAACGAAATAGGACGATAGAATGAAGCAAAAACCTAAAGTGATTATCACTTGTGCGGTAACAGGGGCCATTCATACCCCAACTATGTCAGAGCATCTGCCCGTGACGGCAGAGGAAATCGCGGATCAGGCAATTGGTGCCGCGGAGGCCGGGGCAGCCATTTTACATTTGCATGCACGTGATCCGGATACCGGCCGTCCTTCCCAGGATCCTGCCTTGTTTTCGCCGTTCCTGGAGAAGATAAAAGCGCAGACAGACGCGATTGTCAATATCACAACGGGTGGTAGTCCTCACATGACGGTGGAAGAGCGCATGCAGCCCGCCATGACGTTTAAGCCAGAGCTGGCATCCCTCAACATGGGCTCCATGAACTTTGGTTTGTTTACCATGCTACGCCGCTTTAAAGAGTTCAAGCATGAGTGGGAGCGTCAACACCTCGAAAATAGCCGGGACCTGATTTTTAAAAATACCTTTTCAGACATCGAGGAGATCCTGCGCAAGGGATCCGAAAATGGGACGCGCTTCGAGTTCGAGTGTTATGACATCAGTCATTTGTATAACCTTGCCCATTTTGTTGATCGGGGTTTAGTGGAGTATCCCTTCATTCAGTCTGTTTTTGGCATTCTGGGCGGTATTGGTACGGACCCTGAGGATTTGATGCATATGCGTCGGACCGCAAATCGTCTTTTTGGGGATCAGTATCAATGGTCGATTTTGGGTGCTGGGCGCAACCAAATGCCATTGGCGACCATTGGGGCAGCCATGGGGTCTAACGTGCGCGTTGGCCTGGAGGATTCGCTGTGGATGGGGCCGGGTCAGATGGCTGTAAATAACGCCGAACAAGTGACCCGTATACGTCAGATCCTTGAAGCGTTAAACTTGGAGGTAGCAACGCCTGACGAGGCACGCCAAATTCTGCGTCTGAAAGGCAAGGATAAGGTCGCGTTCTAATCGGGCGGGCACTGCCACTCAATTCCCAAGGAGGAGGTCTTGTATGAGTGATCACTATTCACCCGCAGGTGCGGCCAAGCAGTTAGCCAAGCGACGAAGCACTGTCGTTAGGCGGCGCTTAGAAGAAAAGTATTTGGCGCAGGAACGGCAAGACCCTTCCTCTCCCTATTATCGAGGGGATCCACCGCGTGAGGACGTGGCGGCATCCCTCCAACCACCCTCATCCCGTCGGCGCTTTATGTTGGGGGCAGCAGCGGCCATTGGTGCTGCTGGTACGGCTCGGGTGGCCCATGCAGCCACGCCTGGCGCGATTGAGCGCGATGTGCCTGATGACCCAAGCAAAACCCCTGGCGTGGGGGTTGGCATGGATGATGACGGCTATGGCATGCGCTCGCAATTTGAAACCGAAGTACGCGAGCGTTTTGATACCATCACCGCGGAATCATCTTGGAGTTTCACGCCATTGCAGAAAAGTGTGGGCATGATTACGCCATCGGGTCTGCATTACGAGCGTCACCACGGTGGTATTGCCACCATCGACCCCACCAAGCATGAGTTATTTGTGCATGGAATGGTCAAGCATCCCAAGAAGTTTTCCATGGCGGATTTAAAGCGTTTCCCAGCCATTTCACGCATCATGTTCCTGGAGTGCTCAGGTAATGGATTAACGGAGTGGGCGGAGCCCACCATGAAAACCGTACAAGGCACGCATGGCTTGCTTTCCACATCCGAATGGGTAGGGGTTCCCTTATCCACTGTGCTAAAGGAGGTGGGCCTACGCTCGGATGCAAAATGGGTGTTGGCAGAAGGTGCTGATGCCGCTGCGATGACCCGCAGCATTCCCATTGAAAAAGCCATGGATGACTGTATTTTGGCGTACGGCCAGAATGGGGAAGCAATTCGTCCCGAGCAAGGGTATCCCGTCCGGCTTTTTGTGCCGGGTTATGAAGGCAATATGTCCATTAAATGGCTGCGGCGCCTGGAAGTTTCCGATAAACCCTTTATGACGCGAGAGGAAACGTCTAAATACACAGATCTGATGCCCGATGGCTCTGCCTTGCAGTTTTCGTTCCTCATGGAGGCCAAATCGGTTATTACCTATCCGTCGGGCGAAATGAGGCTAGACAAACCGGGCTTTTACGAAGTTTCGGGGCTGGCTTGGTCAGGTCGTGGGCGGGTCAAGCGGGTTGAAGTATCCGCCGATGGTGGTAAAAACTGGTACGAGGCGAAGCTGCATGGGCCCGTATTGCCAATTTGTGCAACGCGGTTTTCACTCCCTTGGGAGTGGGATGGTAAAGAGGCCATCTTGCAAAGCCGTTGTATTGACGAGACGGGTTATGTGCAGCCGTCATTAAAAACCTTGGTGGATGAGCGGGGCTTGTCCTCGGTATACCATCTAAACAGTATTCAAAGCTGGAAGGTTGCGGCAAACGGGGAGGTGACGAATGTCCATCATTACTAAAACACTGGTGTTATCCGCAAGTATGGCCGTGGCGAGTTTCCAGCTTGCCGTTGCGGCAGACGCGAATGACAATACGGTTCAGGAGGCCCCTCAGGCCCCGGCCAGTTTTAATTTCGGAACCGATCTGGAAGCTGAAGACTTATCCGGGTTTTATTCCTCTCTGCCTGACGGATCGGGACTGCCCGCGGGTTCCGGAACGGCTGAGGTTGGTCAAAAGGTATACCAAAGCCAATGTCTCGCTTGTCACGGAGCAAAACTAGAAGGCGGCATTGGCGATCGCTTGATTGGCGGTCGTGGAAGTCTCGCGAATGCGCCAGGAGACGATGGTCCGGTAAAAACTATTGAAAGCTATTGGCCCTACGCCACCACCATCTTCGATTATGTTAAGCGTGCGATGCCCTTTGATAATCCTGGCAGCATGTCTAACGACGATGTATATGCCGTGACTGCTTATATCTTGTCAGAAGCCGAGATTATTGCTGATGACGAAGAAATGGATGCCGAAAGCCTGGCGAAGGTTGAAATGCCCAATCGGGATGGTTTTACCCCCGCTGATCGTTAAAGTTCACGCGTTGATGATCACAGTAAGCGTGTAAAAAGAATAATTATTCAGGAAAAGCGCATATGCAGTCAGTTATAAGCATATGTGCTTTTTTGGCACTTGATGATGTTGCTGCTGGTTCTTGTAGCGGCGGCTTGTCTTGTTACCATGATTAAGCGTAATATATCTTCTGTTTGTATCTTGTATACCAAATAGAAATGCGCAAGTTCGTCCGTACTTGCGCCTCTTTTGACTCAGTATGCGGACGTGAAAGGAGGCAAAACCATGCGTTTAACAGCAAAATTATTGATTACTTCTTGTGCAACAGCATTGGCGGTTGCAGCATCGCCCGCCATTCTGGCACAAACTGTTCACGTGTCTTATAACGTTGCCGAGGGCTCTAGCTGGGATCAGGGCGCTCAGGTATTTAAAGAGGAGGTTGAAAAAAACTCTGATGGAAAATATAAAGTAAGTCTGCATCCCAACGCCGCTATGGCAGGCGGTAATGACCGCGTTGAGTTGGAAATGGTTCAAGGGGGTGCGATTCAGTTTTTAATTAAATCCACTACCTGGCTCACGGGTCTGGATGAAAAATTCCAGGTGCTTGGTTTGCCGTGGCTGTTCCCAGATCATGAAACTGCCAACAAGGTCATGGATAGCGAGGCTGGGGATGCCCTCATGGACTTGTTTAAAGAAAAAGATTTGGTGGGTATGGCATGGGGCGTTAATGGTTTCCGCCAAGTAACGAACTCTCGCCAGGCCATTAAAGAGCCAGCAGATCTTAAAAACTTAAAAGTCCGTGTGCCCGGCATTCCACTGTATCTGGCGATCTTTAAGGAGCTAGGTGCTAACCCAACAACCATGAGCTTCTCTGAAGTGTTTACAGCATTGCAGACGAAGACGGTGGATGGTCAGGAAAACCCCATGTCATTAATTTGGTCATCGCACTTCTATGATGTCCAAAAACACATGACGATTTGGAACTATTCCTACGATGCTATTGCCTTTGCAGCAAGCAGTAGTTTCTGGGATGGCCTGGACGAAGAAGACCAGAAGCTCTTTTCCGACGCGGCTAAAAAAGCGATGGACTATGAGCGTGAAGTGGTTCAGAAAGAAGACGAAGAGCTACCCGGCAAGCTTGCCGATGAAGGCGTAGAAGTCACCACGCTTTCCGATGATCAGCTTAAAGTCTTCCAGGAAGCCTTACAGCCCGTGTATGACGAGTACAAGGAAAAATTGGGCGCGGAGTTTGTAGAGCTCTTTGAAAAAGGTGTTGAAGCCGCCCAGTAAACGGTTTTCCAAGCAAATCAGGGGCAGCTTATCATGAGCTGTCCCTGCAGTTTTATCGGCGATGTCTGCCAGTATATAGAGTCATTCCATGAGATCCGCATTTCGTAAGCTTTTGTACGCAATCGATCATATCGAAGAGATCATTTGTGTGGTGTGTATGTTCGGGGTAACCGTGCTCACGTTTGTGGCCGTGTTATCCCGCTATGTATTCAGTTTTTCTATCAGTGGCGCGGATGAGCTGGCCACCTATATGTTTTTATGGGCCGCCTTGTTTGGGGCCGCTGCTGCTTTCCGGTATGACAAGCATGGCAACGTGCCAATCATCGCCAATTTATTATCCAAGAAGGCCCGTCGCGTGTCCGATCTAACTGTCCTGATAGTAATGACCGGGTTTTTCTTGTTCCTCAGTTGGTATACCTGGTTGTTCCTTGAGCAATCGTATCGAATTGGACAAAGAAGCCCCGCAACAGATCTTCCGGTCTGGATTGTTAATGCGGGTATTTTTGCGGCCTTATCATTATGCAGTCTGCGTTGTTTAAATGCGGTGATCCGGGATCTCCAGGGCAAACGCCGTTATCCAGAAACCCCTGAGTTGCCGGAGTAAATAAACCATGATAGATGTTCCAAGTTCCGGCTTGCTCGCGTTTGGTCTGTTTTTTGTTTTCTTACTGGCCAACTTTCCGATTTCAGTCTCCTTGGGTTTGGCGGGAGTAACGGCCTTTGCGCTGTTTAATATTGCGCCCTTCCAAACCCTACCCATGATTTTTTCCGGGGCGATTAGTTCTTTTGCCCTGTTGGCCATTCCGTTGTTCATTGTGGCGGGCAATATGCTGGCCAAGACGGGGGTTGCCACACGATTAATTTATTTGGCACAAGTCATTGTTGGTGGTTTGCCCGGTGGACTTGCCATAACCGTGATTGTTGCCGGCGCTTTTTTAGGAGCGTTAAGCGGTTCTAACGTTGCTGCCATTGCTGCTCTAGGCTTCTTGATTGGCGCAATGCACCGCGTAGGCTATCCCATTGGATTTGCTTGCGCCACCGTTGCCGCAGGGTGTACTTTCGGTGTCGTCATTCCGCCAAGCATTAATTTGATTCTTTATGGGGTCATTGCCAACACGTCCATTCCAGCCTTGTTTGCGGCGGGAATTGGACCGGGCCTTACCTTGGTAGTGGTGCTTTCCATTTATATTTATATTGTGGCCAAGGTGAAGCAATTCCCGATTGCCCAAGTGGAGCGCAGCTGGCCAATTTTCTGGAAAGCACTTCGCGATGCTTTTTGGGGTCTCATGGCGCCCGTCATTGTGCTCGGCGGTATTTATGGAGGTGTATTTACGGCAACGGAAGCCGCGGCGGTGATGGTGGTCTATGTATTTTTGATCGACCGCTTCGTTTATAAAGAGATGGATTGGCGAGAGTACCCTTATATGATGTTGGGATCCGGTATTACCACGGGTGTCGTAATGCTGATCTTGGCCATGGCGTCCATCTTGTCCTATGTGCTGATGATGGATGGCACGGCCACCATGGTGAGGGACTGGCTCGTTCAAATTAGTGGGGGCAGCATGGTAGTGATGCTGTTGCTCGTGAATGTGATCCTGATTTTTGCCGGGATGTTCCTGGACCCTGTATCGGCCATTTACCTTTTGGTACCGTTATTTTTGCCGGCAGTGCAAGCCGTTGGGGTCGATACCATCCATTTCGGGGCCATTATGACCGTTAACCTGTCCATGGCGCATATTACGCCGCCGGTAGGGTTAGCGCTTTATTTGGCGGCCCAAATTGCCGATATCCCTTTCCCGCAGGCAGCGCGTGCTGCCATCCCCTTTGTGATTTGTGAAATTGTTGTATTGGGAATCGTAACGTTTGTGCCAGGTATTTCATTAATGTTTGTAAAGTGGTTGGCATAAAGTAAAGAGTGTGATGCTATGAAATCTATGACAACTCAAGATATTGCAACCATTCAGCAGGCAATGCTGGATGGCACGTTAACCGCGGCGCAATTGGTGGCGACATGTTTGCAACGCATCGAACAATGGGATGGCCAAGGCCCGAAACTGGCGGCCATGTTGGCCATCAATCCCCATGCGCAGGCGGTTGCGCAAGAGCAAGATACTGCTGCACAGTCCGGGAAATTGGTAGGGCCCTTGCATGGCATTCCCATTGTTCTTAAAGACAACTGCAATACGAGTGATATGCCTACTACGGCTGCCTCCCAGGCGCTGGCCGGATTTACGCCGTCGAAAGATAGTGCCGTCGCACAGCGTTTGAAAGCGGCGGGGGCAATCATCATCGGTAAGGCGAACTTGCACGAATTTGCCCTGGCCGGGCTTACCATGAGCTCCCTGGGGGGACAAACGCTTAATCCTTACGACCTTACGCGAACCCCGGGGGGCTCGAGTGGTGGGTCGGCCGTAGCGGTTGCTATGGGGTATGGCACGTTAGCGATAGGAACGGACACGGTGAACTCTATCCGCTCGCCCGCCTCGGCAACCAATTTGGTAGGCTTGCGTCCCACGCGTGGGCTGGTGAGTCGGGCCGGGTGTATTCCGGTTGCAGACAGTCAGGATACCGTCGGACCAATTGCCCATAGTGTGGCAGATTTGGCCCGCACCATGGATGTATTGGCGGGTTACGACCCAAATGATGCGGTAACCGCCTTGTCAGTGGGACGCATCCCTGCGTCTTATACGGATAGTTTGGGTCAAGTGGCACTCTCTGGTAAAAGGATTGGCTTATTGACCAGCCTGCAGGGCACAGATGCGCACAATCAACCGGTTAATGCGGCGATGCAAGCGGTTATCAAGGTATTTGAGCAAGCGGGTGCCACCGTTGTGACGGTGGATGATACCAGCATTGATGCCGATGCTTTGATTGAGCAACTGGATGTGCAAAAGTGGGAGTTTAAGCCCCTTATGAATCGCTATCTGGCGCAAGAGCCTGAGGCACCAGTCAAAGATTTGGCGGGTTTAATTGCAAGTGGTCGTTGCCATGAATCGATTCAAGACTTCCTGAAGCTCGCAGAAGCCGTAGAGGATCCGGAAAATGACTTGGCGTATGTGCAGCGCCGCCTGGCGCACCAGCGCTTGCGTCATGTGTTGTGGAAGCATATGGCGGATCAGGAGCTGGATGCCTTGATGTATCCATTGCAACGTTGTTTGGTAGTGCCTGTAGGAGAAGCTTCTCAAGTAGAGCGTAACGGTATTTTGGCGGCATTGACCGGCTTTCCGGCAATCAATTTGCGGGCGGGGTTCTCGCAGCCGGACACGAATGCACCCGTGGGCGTCCCCATTGGCTTCGACCTTATGGCGCGGCCATTTGACGATGCCCTGCTGTTAGGGATGGGGTATGCTTATGAACAATTAACCCCTCATCTGAAACAGGGTCCAGACCTTCGTCAATGGCAAGCCTAGGTAAGTAATCATGAATCAACCATCCGCTATTGATACAGAAGTTCAGGCGCTAAGCAAGCAGTACGGGCTTAGCGCTGAGCAAACCGCATTGGTCTCTGAACTACTGGCCATGGTGCGCCAGGGGTTTCCGGTTGCCACGCTAGAAAATACCGAGCCCAGTGTCCATTACCTTCCCCAAGGAGGGAACCTGTTGTGAAGGACGTAACCACGATTGAGGACGTGTTGCAACGCTATTCCCGCGGCGAGGGAGATCCCGTGGAGACGGCGGAGCATTATTTGCAGCGTATCGAGGGTGAACAGCTTAATGCGTATATCACAACCATGCCAACACGAGCGCGGCAGCAAGCCAAAGCAGCTGCCCAGCGCTACCGGCAAGGCAAGCCATTAAGCAAGCTGGATGGGATTGCCCTGTGCATAAAAGACATGATCTCAACCAAGGGCATCCAAACAACTGCTGGCAGTTCAATTTTGCAGCACTATGTGCCGGATGATGATGCACCCATTGTGACCGCACTTGATGCCTTAGGCGCTGTAATGCTGGGTAAAAACAATATGCATGAGTATGCGTATGGCGTTACCAGTAATAACCGCACGTTTGGTCGGGTTGTAAACCCGGTGGATCCCCAGTACTCGCCCGGAGGCTCCAGTGGTGGCACTGCCAGCGCGGTGGCGGCAGGCTTGGCGACGGCTGGCATAGGCTCAGATACGGGCGGGTCAACTCGTATTCCTGCAGCCTGCTGTCATCTGGTTGGGTTAAAGCCCACCTATGGGCTGTTGCCGACGGCTGGTTGCATTCCCCAGTCATGGTCACTGGATCATCTTGGGCCCATTACGCATAGTATTGACGATGCCCGTGTGATCATGGAGGCCTTAACAGAGTATCATCCCAAGTTATTGCCCGCGCAAGCGGTGTCATTGGAGGGGCTCAAGCTTGGTATTCCAGAGGATGTATTGGCGTATGCGGCACCCAGCATACAACAGCGTTTTAATAAGGTTGTAGATCAACTGGTTGCACATGGCGTGCAGCTACAATATTTTCAGTATTCGCAGGCGCAGCTGGCACAGCAGGCGTGGTTCACCATAATGCTGGCGGAGTCCGCCACCTACCATCGGGAGAACTTGGCGCAGCATTCCGATCAAATAGATCCCGGCATCTTGCCCTTTTTAGTTGCGGGCAGCCGTTTGAATGCGGGCGACTACCTCGATGCCCAGCGCTTTAGAGGGCGGTGGGCGCAGCAGCTGTCCCGGCAGCTTGAGGGAACCGTGGCCATCCTGAGTCCCTGCCTGCCTTGTGAGATCCCGCGCTATGATGCCGACACGGTAATGACGGGGCAAGGCGAGCAGTCCGTACGGGATGTTTTGGTAGCCAATCAATGGCCGGCCAACCTGACCGGATGGCCATCGTTGTCGTTGCCGGTACCAGGGATGGCACACCCTCCCTTTAGCCTGATGGTGACCATGCGGCCTTATCAGGATTTAAATCTACTTGCGCTAGCTGATCAGATTGATTTATCCTTGCAGTCTTAGCATACAATAAATGTCTGATGACCTCTCCCTTACTACAAACACACAATCTATCTAAACACTTCGGTGGTGTGACGGCCGTTTCCGAAGTTTCTTTAACCGTGGCTGAAGACCAACTGCATGTCATTATTGGTCCTAATGGCGCGGGGAAGACAACATTTTTTCATTTGCTTACGGGCATTTATACGGTGTCGTCCGGCACAATTGAGTTTTTGGGAGAAGACATCACCCATCTGTCGCCGGATGAGCGCGTGAAACTTGGTATTGCCCGTTCCTATCAGCGCACAAACATTTTCCCCAACCTTACCGTAGAGGAAAATTTTCGGTTGGCGGCAACACGCTCGTATCAGCAGGAATGGTCTTTCTTTCCGCGTCAGTTAGCACACGAGGTTACAGATCTGGTTGAGCAGACGTTAGATATGCTGCGTCTTGATACGGTGGCCAGGCAGTTGGCGAGCACGCTTCCTTATGGCGTGCAACGCTTGGTAGACATTGGTATTGCGTTGTGTTGTCGACCCCGGCTGTTATTGCTCGATGAGCCCACAAGCGGCTTATCAACTGCTGAGTTAATGGAAACGGTTGAAGTCTTGAATGACCTCAAACGTGAGCTCACCATACTACTCATTGAGCACAACATGGAGCTTGTGGTTAATTTGGCGGATTATATTAGCGTTTTGAACTTTGGTGAATTGCTGGCGCACGGAACGCCGCAAGAGATTAGCGCCAATCAAGCGGTTCAAGATGCTTACTTTGGGAAACGGCGTAGCGCTGTTGCATTATGAGCTCATTACATATCCAGAATATCCACGCCGCATATGGTGAAAGCAAGGTATTGCATGACGTATCCCTGGATGTTCCCAAGGGGCAGGCAGTCACGCTCTTGGGGCG
>Ga0079225_10000512_pt1 | contig 20910 bp, 21 predicted proteins | sample Poulit2012_FD_76344 | JGI IMG/M metagenome (GOLD analysis project Ga0079225, IMG submission 76344) | Agricultural soil microbial communities from Georgia to study Nitrogen management - Poultry litter 2012 | ecosystem: Environmental > Terrestrial > Soil > Agricultural land | place: USA: Georgia... | reverse complement strand
CTGTTCCCGCTGCTCTTCTCCGGACGGCACGTGCACCACCCCGCCGTGCGCGTCCGCCGCGTGCGCAGCGTGCGGATCGAGCCCGCCACCCGTCTCGGCGCCAACCCGCCGGTGGCGATCGTCGACGGGGAGCCGCTGCGCGAGCTGCCGCTGCAGTGCGACGTCCACCCGCGCGCCCTGCGCATCCTGGCACCTACAGTCGTCCCGTGAGCCCCCGACGCAAGCGGCGCCCGCAGGCGACGCCGCCCTCGCCCCCCGCCGAGCCCAGCCCCGCCGAGCCCAGCCCCGCCGAACGGTACGCCGCCGCGCGGCGCCGGGCCCGGGCCGAGCGCAGCGAGCTGGCCGCCTTCGCCGCCGGCCTGGGCTTCCAGCTCGACGACTTCCAGCGCGAGGCATGCGAGCGGCTCGAGGAGGGCCGCAGCGTCCTCGTCGCGGCACCCACCGGCGCGGGCAAGACCGTCGTGGGGGAGTTCGCGGTGCACCTGGGGCTGCGCACCGGACGCAAGGCCTTCTACACCACGCCCATCAAGGCGTTGAGCAACCAGAAGTACCTCGACCTCGTGGCCGTCCACGGCGAGGAGCGCGTGGGTCTGCTCACCGGCGACACGACGATCAACGGCGAGGCGCAGGTGGTGGTCATGACCACCGAGGTGCTGCGCAACATGCTCTACGCCGGGTCCACGACGCTGGAGGGTCTGGGCTACGTCGTCATGGACGAGGTGCACTACCTCGCCGACCGCTTCCGCGGGCCGGTGTGGGAGGAGGTCATCCTCCACCTCGACGAGGACGTGCGGCTCGTCTCGCTGTCCGCCACCGTCTCCAACGCCGAGGAGTTCGGCGACTGGCTCACCATGGTGCGCGGCGACACCGCCGTCATCGTCTCCGAGCACCGTCCGGTGCCGCTGTGGCAGCACGTCATGGTCCGCAACCGGATCCTCGACCTCTACAGCGCGCGCGTGGACCCCACCGACCCGGGCCCCAACCCGCCGATCAACCCCGACCTCCTCGAGGCCATCCGGCGCGCCCAGCGCACCGGCTCGGCGCCCGCCGGCCGGGGCCGCGACCCCCGCCGGGGACGGCACCCGGCCCGCTTCGTCCGCGTGCGACCGCCCTCCCGTCCCGTCGTCGTGGAGAAGCTCGACCAGGAGGGCCTGCTGCCCGCCATCGTCTTCATCTTCTCCCGCGCGGGCTGCGAGGCCGCCGTCGAGCAGACGGTGCGTGCCGGGATCCGGCTGACGAACGCCGCCGAGGCCCGGACCATCGCCCAGGTCGTGGAGGAGCGGTGCGCCTCCCTGCCGCCCGAGGACCTCGCCGTCGTGGGCTACCACGCCTGGTCCCAGGCGCTGCAGCGGGGGATCGCCGCTCACCACGCCGGGCTCCTGCCGGTCTTCAAGGAGACCGTCGAGGTGCTCTTCGCCGCCGGCCTGGTCAAGGTGGTCTACGCCACCGAGACTCTCGCGCTGGGCATCAACATGCCGGCCCGCTCCGTGGTCCTGGAGCAGCTGGAGAAGTGGGACGGCACCGCCCACACCCCGCTCACGCCGGGGGAGTACACCCAGCTCACCGGGCGCGCCGGCCGCCGCGGCATCGACGTCGAGGGCCACGCCATCGTGCTCTACCGTGACGACCTCGACCCGGGCGCGCTCGTCGGGCTGGCCTCGCGGCGCACCTACCCCCTGCGCTCGAGCTTTCACCCGACGTACAACATGGCCGTCAACCTCCTGGACACGCTGCCCTTCCAGCAGGCCCGGGAGATCCTGGAGAGCTCCTTCGCCCAGTTCCAGGCCGACCGGGGCGTCGTCGGTCTCGCCCGCCAGGCACGCCGCAACGAGGAGGCCCTCGCCGGCTACGCCGAGGCGATGACGTGCCACCTCGGGGACTTCCGCGAGTACGCCCGGCTGCGCCGCCAGATCAACGACCTGGAGAAGGACCACTCCCGGGAGCGGTCCTGGGCCGCCCGGCAGGCGGCGCACGCCTCCCTCGCCGCCGCCCGCCGCGGCGACGTGCTGGAGTACCGGCGCGGACGGCGCACCCAGTGGGTGCTCGTGCTCGACGTCGAGTCCGACCGGCGCGGCGCCCCGGTGCTGCGGGTGCTCACCCCCGAGCCGCGGGTGCGGGTGCTGACGGCCGACGAGCTGCTGCACGGTGCCACGACCGTCACGAGCGTGACCGTGCCCAAGCACGCCAACGTGCGCGACGCGAGGGTGCGCCGTGACCTCGCCTCCCGGATGCGCAGTGCCCTCCAGGCGACCCCACCGACCGCCCGGCCGGAGCGCGGCCGGTCACGGACCGGCACGCAGGACCAGCTCGACGAGCTGCGCCGCCGCCTGCGCGCCCACCCCTGCCATGCCTGCCCCGAGCGCGAGGAACACGCCCGCTGGGCCAACCGGTGGGCCACCCTCGAGGCCGAGCACGAGCGTCTCCTCCAGCGGATCGAGAACCGCACGTCGTCCATCGCCCGCGACTTCGACCGGGTCTGTGCGCTGCTCACCGAGCTCGGCTACCTCGAGCCCGCGACGACGGACGGCGAGGAGGACCTCGCCGTCACCGCCAACGGCCGCTGGCTCGCCCGCCTCTACGCCGAGAAGGACCTCGTGCTGGCCGAGTGCCTGCGCCGCGGGCTGTGGCGCGGGCTGGACGCGGCCCAGCTCGCCGCCGTCGTCTCCACCGTCGTCTACTCCGCCCGCACCGACGCGGCCTCCGCCCCGGGCGGGGCAGGCCGCGGTGCGCTGGGGGAGGCGGTGCGCGCCACCGTCCGGGTCTCCGACGAGCTCGCCGAGCTCGAGTCGCGCCACGGGGTGCCGCCGGCGGAGCCGGTGGACGCCGGGATCGTCGCGGCGGTGCACCAGTGGGCCCTGGGGGCGGCGCTCGACACCGTGCTGGAGGGCACGGAGCTCGGCGCTGGTGACTTCGTGCGCTGGTGCAAGCAGGTGCTCGACGTCCTCGACCAGCTGGCGACGGCCGCCCCGGACGCCGCGGAGCGGCGCACCGCCCGCCGCGCGATCGACCTCGTGCGCCGAGGTGTGGTCGCCTGGTCCAGCGTGTGAGACGGCCGCCGTCCCCAGGTCGGACGAAAGTCGGAACCGAGGCCCGACACGCCAGACGACACGCCGACCTCAGGAGGATCCCGTACCGAAACTGACCTCGGCTGACCTGCGTGCATGCCGTTGACCTGCGGCTTCATGGGGTTGAACGCAGCCGCCGGTCCGCACTAGGTTCGACTGCCATACCGCCGGCCAGGCAGATGCCTCCACAGTGCAGGCACCAGTCACATGCCGCGGCGGACATGGGCCTGGCCCGCGTGTTCAGTAGATAACGTAGCTGCGCCTGCAGCTCCGGTCCGAAGGACACGCGGGCCGGTCCTGTCCGGTTCGGGACCACCACCGGCGCCGCCTATCCTGGTCCGGTGCCCCGCCCTTCCCCATCGGTCGCCCTGCTGCTGTGCGTCCTCGGCGCCCTCGCCACCGATGCGGCGTTCCCCGGGCGGTCGTGGTGGCCGCTGGCCCCGGTCGGCATCGCGCTGCTCCTCCTCGCACTGCGCGGGGCGTCGGTCCCGCGGGCGCTGGGCTACGGCTGGGTGTGGGGCGCGGTGTTCTTCCTCGTCCACCTGTGGTGGGCGGAGGAAGCGGCCGGGGGTGTCCCGTGGCTGCTCCTCGGGCTGGCCGAGGCGTGCTTCGTCGCCGTCTTCGCCGGGGCCTGGGTGCTCGCGCGTCGCTGGGGCCCGGTCGCCCGGCACCCGGCGCTCGGGGCCCTGGCCGTGGCGAGCCTGTGGGTGGCCACCGAGACGGTGCGTGGGCTGGCCCCCTTCGGCGGGCTGCCCTGGGGCAAGCTCGCCTTCTCCCAGACCACCGGGCCGCTGCTGCGGCTGGCGTCGCTGGGCGGGGAGACCCTGGTGAGCGGCGTCGTCGTCGCGACCGGGGCGTTCGTCGCCCTGGCCCTGACCCACCTGCGCCGGGCCCGGGTGGGACGGGCCAGCGGCGCCGTCCTCGTGGCCGCCGCGCTCGTGGGCGTCGGGCTCGTCGTCCCGGTCGACACCCGCGCCGAGACGGGGACCCTGCGCGTGGGCGCCGTCCAGGGCAACGTGCCCGGCCCGGGCCTGGACGCCTTCGCCGTGCGCCGCGACGTCCTCGAACGCCACGTCACCGGGACCGAGGCGCTGCTCGCGCAGGTGGAGCCCGGGGAGCTCGACGTGGTGCTGTGGCCGGAGAACTCCACCGACATCGACCCGCGGGTGGACGCGGAGGCCGGCCGGCTCGTCGGGCGGGCCGCCGCCGCGGTGGACGCCCCCATCCTCGTCGGCGGGCAGCGGTACACCGGCACCCACCGGTACAACGAGGCGATCCTCTGGGCGCCGGGGGAGGGGCAGGTGGACGTCTACGCCAAGCAGCACCCCGCCCCGTTCGCCGAGTACATCCCGCTGCGTGACATCGCCCGCATGGTGACCGACGCCGTCGACCTCGTCTCCATCGACATGCTCCCCGGCGACGAGGTCGGCGTCATCGCGCTGGACAGCCCCCGCCTGGGCCGGGTGGTCGAGCTCGCGGTGGGGATCTGCTTCGAGGTCGCCTACGCGGACCTCATCCGGGACGCCGTGCTCGCCGGTGGGGAGGTGCTCGTGGTGCCGACGAACAACGCCTCCTTCGGCTTCACCCAGGAGTCGACCCAGCAGCTGGCGATGTCGGTCTTCCGGGCCGTGGAGCACGGCCGCGCCACCGTGCAGATCTCCACGGTGGGGGTGAGCGGTGTCATCAGCCCCAACGGGGTGGTCACCGAGTCCTCCGAGCTGTTCACCGCGGACCGCTTCGTGGCCGCCCTGCCCCTGCGCACCTCGCTCACCGTCGCGGACCGCCTGGGCGTGTGGCCCACTGTCGTGGTCGGGGCGTTCGCGGCCGTCACCGTCGTGGCGGGTGCCGTGGTCGGCGCGGGCCGGCGTCGCACCGCGCGGAGGAGGTCGTCGTGAGGACGCTGGTCATCATCCCGACGTACAACGAGCGTGCGTCGCTGCCGGTCGCGCTCGAACGCACCCGGGCGGCGGTACCCGACGCCGACATCCTCGTGGCCGACGACAACAGCCCGGACGGCACCGGGGCGGTCGCCGAGGCCGCCGCCGCCCGCGACGAGCGCATCCACGTGCTCCACCGTCCGGGGAAGCAGGGGCTGGGCCGGGCCTACGTCGCCGGGTTCCGGTGGGCGCTGGAGCGGGGGTACGACCTGGTCGTCGAGATGGATGCCGACGGGTCGCACCGTCCCGAGCAGCTGCCCGAGCTGCTCGAGCGGGCCCGCCGTCCGGACGCACCGGCGCTGGTCATCGGCTCACGCTGGGTGCCCGGCGGCGAGGTGGTCAACTGGCCGTGGCACCGCGAGGTCCTCTCCCGGGGCGCCAACACCTACGTCCGCCTCGCGCTGGGCCTGCCGGTGCGCGACGCCACCGCCGGGTTCCGGGTGTTCCGCGCCGACACGCTGGCGGCGCTGCCGCTGACCGAGATCCAGTCCCAGGGCTACTGCTTCCAGGTGGACATGACGCTTCGCGTGCACCGGGCCGGTGGCCGGGTGGTCGAGGTGCCGATCAGCTTCGTCGAGCGCGCCGAGGGCGTGTCGAAGATGAGCCGCGCGATCATCACCGAGGCGCTGGTCCGGGTGACCGGCTGGGCGCTGGCCCACCGGACACGCCGGCTCGTCGCGCTGCTGCGCGCTCGGCGCTGACGGGCAGCGCACCCGCCGGGCAGAGCACAGGGCCCGCAGGTGGTGACCTGCGGGCCCTGGACGGTGGGTCGCTCAGGCGCTGCGCCGACGCAGCTGGCCGCTGCGCAGCAACTCCAGACGCTCGGCGAGGAGCTCCTCCAGCTCGGGGATGGTGCGCCGCTCGAGCAGCATGTCCCAGTGGGTCCGCGGCTTCTTCACCGGCTTGGTCGGCTCGGGACGGGTCGCGTCGCGCAGCAGCGCCTCCGCCCCGCAGCGGCACTCCCAGAGCGCCGGCATCTCGGCGTCCGCCGCGAACGGCAGGACGATGGTGTGCCCGTTCGGGCACTCGTAGTGGGCCTCGGTCCGCTCGGCGAACTCGACGCCGGCCTCACTCTCGAGGCTCTTCGCACCGATCCCGACTCCACGCAGGGTTCGATCTGCCATGTCGCCTCTCCTCTCGCCTCGTGGGCGCGCTCGGGCGCGCCGGGTGTGCACGCTCTACTGGGTACCAACGAACGATGGTGTCGAGTTGTTCCACGATCCTGGTGGACGTCCTGTGAAGGTTCCGCGCGTCTTCCCGCCGGTATGGTGCGAGAGTGACCGAGATGACATATCGCCAGCTGGGTGCCAGCGGCCTGGTGGTCTCCACCGCCGGCCTGGGGTGCAACAGCTTCGGGGCGACCCTACCGCCGGACGAGGTCGCGCGCGTGGTGGGGGCCGCGCTTGAGGCCGGAATCACCTTCTTCGACACCGCCGACATCTACGGCGGGGAGCCGGGGCAGAGCGAGGAGCTGCTCGGCAGGGCGCTGGCGGGACGACGGGACGACGTCGTCGTCGCCACCAAGTTCGGGATGGACGCCCGCGGGCTCAACGGCGAGGACCACGGGGTGCGCGGCTCGCGCCGCTACATCCGGCGGGCCGTCGAGGGCTCGCTGCGCCGGCTGGGCACCGACCACATCGACCTCTACCAGCTCCACCGGCCCGACCCGGTGACGCCGTGGGAGGAGACGCTCGAGACACTCGACGACCTGGTCCGCGAGGGCAAGGTGCGCTACGTCGGCTGCTCGAACGTCACCGGCTGGCAGCTCGTCGACGCCGACTGGACGGCGCGGACCGCGGGGCTGAGCGCGTTCATCTCCGTGCAGAACGAGTACTCGCTGCTCTCCCGGGGCATCGAGGCCGAGGTCGTCCCCGCGGCCGCACACGTCGGCGCCGGCATCCTGCCGTACTACCCGCTCGCATCGGGTCTGCTCACCGGGAAGTACCGACGTGGGGAACCCGCCCCCGCCGGCAGCCGCCTGGAGCGACGCCCGGAGCGGCTCGCCGCGGCCGACTTCGACCGGATCGAGGCTCTGGAGGCCGTTGCCGAGCGGGCCGGGGTCGTGCTGCTCACCCTGGCGCTGGGTGGCCTGGCGGCCCAGCCGGGTGTCGCGAGCGTCATCGCCGGGGCCCGGACACCCGAGCAGGTCCGGGCGAACGTGGCGGCCACCCTGTGGGAGCCGGACGCGGAGACGCTCGTGGCCATCGACGAGGCGTCGCCCGGCCCCACACCCCACTGACCTCACCGGTCGAGGGTGCCGGGGTCGAGGACGGCGGCCCCGGCCGGGCCGACGGCGGCGAGCCCCCGCAGCACGACGCCCTCCCGGGCGGCGACGTCCCGCACGAGCCCGGCCCACGCCTCCTCCCGGACGCCGACCCCCGTGGGGCGGCCGAGGACGACGGCGAGCTCCGCCCGGTCCGGCGTGGGCCCCTGGGCGGCGGTGTCCCGGACGACGTCCGCCAGACCTGGCCAGTCGGCCGGCTCCGGCTCCGCCGGGAGGTTCTCCACCACGACTCCGCGCCCACAGACCTCCCCGTCCCCGTCCACCGGCACGACCCACACGCAGCAGGACGGGTCGTCCAGCAGCGCCCACAGCAGGCGGGAGTAGGTGAGGAGGTCGGCCTCGGTCCGGACCCGTCCCGCGGGCAGCTCGCCGGTGAGCCACGGCACGGCATAGCCCGGCGGGACATCAGGGGACCCGTCGCGCGGTGGGGGCGCCGAGTGGAGGAGACGCGCCCGGTGGGCACCCACGGCCACGACGCCGCGGACCGGGAGCCCGCAGAGCTCGGCGGCCTGCAGCAGGGCCCGGCTCCAGGCGAGCTCCCGGTGGCTCCGGTCACCCCCGGCCGGGCGGGCGATGGCCACGACGACGGAGCAGCCCGGGACCCGCTCCCGGAGCTGACCGGCCACGTCGTGGAGCCGCAGCGGGAGGCCCGAGGTGGGTGGGCGCGGCGGCAGGTCGAGCAGCTCGGCGCACTCCTTGGTGCTCCACCCGTCGGGGTCGAGCGCGATGAGCCACACCGTGAAGAAGTACTCGCTGGTGAAGGCCCGGGCGAAGCCTGCGGCACAGGTCACCACGTCCTCGTCGGTCACCACGTGCATGGGGACGGCGGGCCACACGGTGCGGTCCCCGCCCACCGGACCGAACTCGGGCATCCCGTCGCGGACGGGGCGGCCCCAGGCGTCTGTCGTCGGGGCCTGGACGGCGTCGTCGCTGGTCATGCCCGCACGGTGCCGGGGATGGGGCCGGGCCGGACGTGAGGGGTGGCCGCCTGTGCGCACCGGCTGCCCGACCGGGAGCTGTGGAGCAGCGTGCCGGCCGGCGCCTGGGTGCCCCGTCAGTCGACGACCCGCACCGCCTCGAGCCGGCACTGGACCGGGAAGGACTCCGCGCACGGGCCCATGACCCACACCTCGACGACGTCGCCCACGGACAGCTCGACGTCCTCGCCGTCCGAGCCCACCACCGGGTGGTCGCCGTCCAGGCTCATGCCCTCGTAGTACCGGTCCGAGGCCTCGCGCAGGACGACCCGACCGGACGTCCCCGGGGCGACGACCCCGCCGACGTCCGGCTCCCGGTCCGGCAGCCGGGAACCCGTGCCACAGGCCGCCACGGCGAGGACGACGGCGAGGACCACCCCTGCACGCGCTGTCACGAGGCCCATCGTGGCACGCGCCGGGGACACCTCAGCGACGGCCTGCCCGGCGCCGGAACTGCGTCGCCGCCCAGACCACGGCGAGGAGCAGGACGCCGCCGAGCCAGGCCGTGGCGACCAGGGGGGCGGCTCCGGGGTCGGTGCCCATGAGAAGCCCGCGCAGCGTCTCGATCACCGGGGTGATCGGTTGGTGCTCGGCCACCCCGCGCAGCCAGCCGGGCAGCGTGTCGGCCCCGACGAAGGCCGTGGACACATAGGGCAGGAAGAGCAGGACGAAGCCGTACCCGTTGGCGGCCTCCGGGCTGCCGGTCGCCAGCCCGATCGCCGCGAAGAGGTAGGTGATGGTGAGGATGTACAGGGCGACGAGCGCGACGGCCAGTACCCACGCCGCCCCTCCGGCCGTGGGGCGGAAGCCGATCGCGAGCGCCACCGCGATGACGACGCCGGTCGCCACGAGGTTGCGGGCCAGGCTGGCGACGACGTGGCCGGTGACCACCGCCCAGCTGCGGATCGGCAACGTCCGGAAGCGGTCCATGAGCCCGGAGGAGGCGTCGTCGGCCACGTCGACGGCGGTGGAGGAGGCGCCGAATCCGGCGCAGAGCAGGATGATCCCGGGTACGACGTAGTCGACGTACCCGCCGGAGGGGTCGAGCGCGCCGCCGAAGACGTAGACGAAGAGCAGCATGAGGAACACCGGCAGCAGCACGGCCATGAGCATCGCCTCGGCGTTGCGCAGGCTGTGCCGCAGGCTGCGGCCGACGAAGACGGCCTCCTCGGTGCCGGGGCGCAGCCGCCGGGCGGGTGGTGCGGTGAGGGCGGTCATGAGGCGCTCCTTCCGGTGAGCACGGGTGTGGGGGACGGTCCGGCAGGGTCGCCGGTGAGGGCGAAGAACACGTCGTCGAGGCTGGGGCGGCGGACGAGGAGCTCGCCGTCGATGGCGAGGGCGTCGATGGTGTCGAGCGCGCGGCGCAGTCCGGCGGGCGAGCCGTCGGTGGGCTCGGTGTGGAGCACCTCGCCGCGCGGACCGTGGACCTCGACGACCTCGTCGCCGACGGTGCGCTTGAGCTCGCGCGGCGTGCCCTCGGCGACGATGCGTCCGTCCCGCAGGATGGAGACCCGGTCGGCGAGCTCGTCGGCCTCCTCGAGGTACTGCGTGGTGAGCAGCACGGTGGTGCCGCCCTCGCGCAGCGTGCGGACGACGTCCCACAGCTCGCGGCGGCTCGTCGGGTCCAGGCCGGTGGTCGGCTCGTCGAGGAAGACGACCGGGACGGCGACGACGAGGCTCAGCGCGATGTCGAGCCGTCGGCGCATCCCGCCGGAGAAGGTGCCGACCCGACGGCCCGCGGCGGCGGTGAGGCCGAAGCGCTCGATGAGCTCACGGGCCCGGGCGCGGGCCGCGGCGCGCCCCAATCCGTGGAGCGCGGCCATCATGCGGAGGTTCTCCTCCGCGGAGAGCAGCTCGTCCACCGCCGCGGCCTGACCGGTCAGCGCGATCCGCCGGCGGACGGTGCCGGCCTCGCGCACCGGGTCCGCGCCGGCGACCCGGACCCGGCCGGCGTCAGGCCGCACGAGCGTGGCGAGGATGGTGACGAGGGTCGTCTTCCCGGCGCCGTTCGGCCCGAGCAGGGCGTGCACCGTCCCGGCCGGTACCGCGAGGTTCACCCCGTCGAGCACCGCGAGCCGTCCGAAGCCCTTGCGCAGGCCACGCACCTCGATCATCGGTTCCATCTGGTCCATGTCGTCGTCCCTCCATGGTGTGTACGTACTAAACAGTAGATGGCATATACCGGAATGTCTACGCCGTAAACAGAAGTAGGGTGGGGACATGGAGACGGACCCGGAGGACGTGCCGCTGCCGCGCGGGGTGGCGCTCGCGTGGGGGGTGGCGGCCCACCCGCAGCGCGGGCCGAAGCGCGAGCTGAGCCTCGAGCGGATCGTCGAGTCCGCGATCGAGCTCGCCGACGCCGAGGGGCTGGGCGCCGTCTCGATGGCCGCCGTCGCGGGCCGGCTGGGCTTCACGACGATGGCGCTGTACCGCTACGTCACCAACAAGGACGAGCTGCTCATGGTCATGGCGGACGCCGCCCTGGGTGTGCCGCCGTTGAGCATCCGGGAGGGGGAGACGTGGCGTGATCGGGTGACCGCCTACCACCGCGAGACCCTCGCCGTGTACGAGGCACACCCCTGGCTGCTCGACGTCCCGATCGAGGGCGTCCCGGCCACACCGGCAAGCCTGGGCTGGCTGGAGGAGGGCCTGGCGGCCCTGGAGGGCACCCCGCTGGACTGGCACGAGAAGACGGCGGTCATGCTCCTCGTCCAGGGCGTGGCACGGTGGACGGCGACGATCGAGCGCGGCTACCGCAGCCGGGCGGCCAGCGACGGCGTCAGCCCGGACGAGATCGACCGGGTGACCGAGCACGTGCTGGACACCCTCGTCACGGCGGAGGGGTACCCGCACGTCCGCCAGGCGCTGGACCACGGCATCCTCACCGCCGACGCCGACCCGTTCTCCTTCGGGCTGGACCGGGTCCTGGACGGCGTGGCCCTCTACGTCGAGCGGCGCGCCGAGCACGCCGAGCCGGCACCCGCGGCGACGGGGGAGGAGGCCCCGGCCGCGACGGATGCCTACCCACGCGACCCGAAGGTCAGAGCCGTGCGCGCCGAGCGCCGGGAGGCCGAGCGGGCGCTGCGGGAGGCCGAGCGGCGGCTCCGCGAGACGGTCAAGCGAGAGCGCGAGGCGGTGGCCCGGGCCCGCGAGAGGGAGGGGCGGGACAGTGCCCGACCCTAGCCACCGGCCCCCGCGCGTGGCACGATCACGCCCATGACCGCCACCCCCGCGACCGAGCAGCGGCTGCGGGACCTCTCGCTCCTGCGGCGCGTCCGCGACCGGATCGACCGGGAGTACGCCCAGCCGCTGGACGTCCCGGCGCTGGCCCGCGGCGTGCACATGTCGGCCGGCCACCTGAGCCGGGAGTTCCGGCGTGCCTACGGGGAGTCGCCCTACTCCTACCTCATGACCCGGCGCATCGAGCGGGCCATGACCCTGCTGCGGCGGGAGGAGCTGAGCGTCACCGAGATCTGCTTCGCGGTCGGGTTCTCCTCCCTTGGCACCTTCAGCACCCGGTTCACCGAGCTCGTCGGGATGCCGCCGAGCGTCTACCGGCGCGAGGCCGCCCGCTCGGCCGCCGCCCTGCCGCCGTGCGTGGCGAAGCGGGTGAGCAGACCGATCAGGAATCGAGAAGCCCCGGCCGCCCAGGCGCTACTAGCGTGACGGTCGTGGACATCACCATCCACGCCGGCTTCCTCCCGCACACCGACCCCGAGGCCTCGCTCGCCTTCTACCGTGACGCCCTGGGCTTCGAGGTCCGCCAGGACGTCGGCCAGGGCACCATGCGGTGGATCACCGTGGGGCCACCGAACCAGCCCGACACCGCGATCGTCCTCTACCCGCCCACGGCAGACCCGGGCATCACCGAGGACGAGCAGCGCACCATCGCCGAGATGATGGCCAAGGGCACCTTCGCCGGCATCATGCTCGCCACACCCGACGTCGACGCCGCGTTCGAACGCATCCAGGCCGCCGAAGGCGTCGAGGTCATGCAGGAGCCCACCGACCAGGACTGGGGCATGCGCGACTGCGCCTTCCGCGACCCGGCGGGCAACACCGTCCGCCTGCAGCAGATCTCCTGACCCACGACCGGGGAGAGTACGACGTATGGGCACGACGACGCAGCACTCCACGACCACCACGCCGGCAGCCGACGCGCACGACCTCATCAGGGTCCGCGGTGCACGCGAGAACAACCTCAAGGACGTCGACGTCGACCTGCCCAAACGGCGCCTGACGGTCTTCACCGGGGTGTCCGGGTCGGGCAAGAGCTCACTGGTCTTCGACACGATCGCGGCGGAGTCACGCCGGCTCATCAACGAGACCTACAGCACCTTCCTCCAGGCCTTCATGCCCTCCCTCGCCCGGCCCGACGTCGACGTCCTGGAAGGGCTGACGACGGCGATCATCGTCGACCAGGAGCGGCTCGGTGCCAACCCGCGGTCGACGGTCGGCACAGTGACCGACGCCAACGCCTTCCTCCGCATGCTCTTCAGCCGGCTTGGGGAGCCGCACGTCGGCTCGCCCAACGCCTACTCCTTCAACGTGCCGTCGGTGACGTCCTCGGGAGCGATCTCCGTCGGGGGCAAGAAGGCGGTCAAGGCGACGTTCAACCAGCTCGGTGGGATGTGCCCACGCTGCGAGGGCCGCGGGTCGGTGACCGACATCGACCTCACCCAGCTGTACGACGAGGAGAAGTCGCTCGCCGAGGGCGCGATCACGGTGCCCGGCTACGCGCCCGACGGGTGGTACGTCAAGCTCTTCAGCGAGTCCGGGTTCCTCGACCCGCACAAGCCGATCAAGAAGTACACCAAGCGCGAGTTGCACGACTTCCTCCACAAGGAGCCGGTCAAGGTCCCGGTGGGCGGGGCGAACATGACCTACGAGGGACTCGTCCCCAAGCTGAAGAAGTCGATGCTGGCCAAGGACCGCGATGCGATGCAGCCCCACATCCGGGCCTTCGTCGACCGCGCCGTGGTCTACCGGACCTGCCCGGAGTGCGACGGCACGCGGCTGGCGGAGCACGCCCGCCGGTCGAAGATCCGCGGTATCAGCATCGCCGACGCGTGCGCCATGCAGATCAGCGACCTCGCCGCGTGGGTGCGCGACCTCGACGAGCCGTCGGTGGCGCCGCTGCTCGCCAACCTGCAGCACCTCCTCGACTCCTTCGTGGAGATCGGCCTGGGATACCTCTCCCTGGACCGGCCCTCCGGCACCCTGTCCGGCGGCGAGGCCCAACGCACCAAGATGATCCGCCACCTCGGCTCCTCGCTCACCGACGTCACCTACGTCTTCGACGAACCGACCATCGGGCTGCACCCGCACGACATCCAGCGGATGAACGCCCTGCTGCTCCGGCTGCGCGACAAGGGCAACACCGTCCTCGTCGTCGAGCACAAGCCGGAGGCCATCGCCATCGCCGACCACGTCGTCGACCTCGGGCCCGGTGCGGGCAGCGCGGGCGGTGAGGTGGTCTACCAGGGCACCCTCGAGGGGCTGCGGGCCGGCGGCACCCTCACCGGCCGCCACCTGGACGACCGGGTCACGCTCAAGGAGTCCCACCGCACGCGCACCGGGGCGCTGGAGATCCGCGGCGCGCGGCAGAACAACCTCAAGGACGTCGACGTCGACGTGCCCACCGGGGTGCTCACCGTGGTCACCGGGGTGGCCGGCTCGGGCAAGAGCTCGCTCATCCACGGCAACCTCGGCAAGCGGGAGGACGTCGTCGTCGTGGACCAGGGCCAGATCAAGGGGTCGCGACGCTCCAACCCGGCCACCTACACCGGCCTGCTCGACCCGATCCGCAAGGCCTTCGCCAAGGCCAACGGCGTCAAGCCGGCGCTGTTCAGCCCCAACTCCGAGGGCGCCTGCCCGGTGTGCAACGGCGCCGGCGTCATCTTCACCGAGCTCGGCTTCATGGACACCGTGACGACGACGTGCGAGGAGTGCGAGGGCAGGCGCTTCCAGGCCGCCGTGCTCGAGTACACGCTGGCCGGACGGAACATCGCCGAGGTGCTGGAGATGCCGGTGGCCGAGGCCGAGGAGATGTTCGGCGCGGGGGAGGCCCGCACCCCGGCCGCCCACAAGATCCTCCAGCGCCTCGCCGACGTCGGGCTGGGCTACCTCACCCTGGGGCAGCCGCTGACCACCCTCTCCGGTGGCGAGCGCCAGCGGCTCAAGCTCGCGGTGCACATGGGGGAGAAGGGCGGGGTCTTCGTCCTCGACGAGCCGACCACCGGGCTCCACCTCGCCGACGTGCACCAGCTGCTCGCCCTGCTCGACCGGCTGGTCGACGCGGGCCGGACAGTCATCGTCATCGAGCACCACCAGGCCGTCATGGCCCACGCGGACTGGATCATCGACCTCGGCCCCGGCGCAGGGCACGACGGCGGGCGGGTGGTCTTCGAGGGCACCCCGGCCGAGCTCGTGGCCCGCCGGTCCACCCTGACCGGGGAGCACCTGGCGCAGTACGTCGGGGCGGTCTGACAGGGCCGGGGCCCAGGGGATAGGGTCCCGGGCGGGGGGCAGCTGTCCAGACCGTCGGTGCGACGAACACGGAGGTTCGCCCATGGACTCGCCAAGCCCTGACGTGCCGCTCGCCGCGCGCCGGACGAACGCCCGGCCGCTGCTCACCTGGCTCATGGTGGTCTTCGCCGTGCCGGTCCCGCTCGGCATCGTGCTCGCCCTGCTGCCGCAGCTGACGGAGATCGGCGAGGTGTCCCACTGGCCCTGGGAGGAGTACGGCGTGCTCGGCTGGTGGCTGGTGCCGCTGAGCCTCGCGGTGGCCGCCGTGTGCGGGGCAGCCCGTCCCGACCGGGGGCGCAGCAAGGTGGTGTGGCTGCTCAGCGCCCTGGCCGTGCTGACGACCGCAGCGCTGTTCTACAACCCGTAGGCCCACGCCGCCCCACGACGTCCGTGGCACCCTCGCGGGCGGACCGCGGCGAGGACTACACTCGCGGCACCCAGACGTCCTCGCCGAGGTCGGTGCGCCATGAAGGAGAGCCTCCTTCGCGCCGTCTCCACCGTCATACCGGTGGCGATCGGTCTGTGGGGTGCTGCGGCCTGGGGCGACACGGGTGCCGGCAAGGTGGCCACCGCCGTCGTCGTGGCCATCGTCATCGGCCTCATCGAGTGGCTCTTCGTCGTCCTGCCCAGGCACTCGCTGACCGCCCGCCGGTTCCTCGACCCACGGGCGGTCTGGGAGGGCGCCTGGATGTAGCTGGTCAGCAGCGCCACGTCGGACGGGAACGGTCCCGAGGTGAACCGCTTCGCCCTCTTCGCCGTCCACTACGGCGGTGAGCGGTACCGCATCAGCGGCACGGCCTACGACGAGCGCGGGGAGAAGGTGGCGATGTGGCACTCGGTCGGCAGCCCGACGTTCTCCCGCGACGGCAGGGAGCTGTCGTACGAGTGGCAGGGAGACGCCTACCGCCCGGAGGACGACGGAGCGCTGAGCCGGTCGGGCCTGTCCAAGCTCGAGCTCATCGACGACGAGAGCGGGACCGGGCGGGTTGACCACGTCGCCGCCAGCCGTCAGCTGAGCTTCTACGTCAGCCGGGTGTCGAGGAAGTTCGACTCGAGCCGGTTCTCACCCGCCTGGGAGCGGGACTACGGCGAGGCCTGCGTGCGTGACCTCGGACCCACGGCGGTGACCGACCCCGCCCGGCGGAACGCGCTGGCCCGGCGGCTGGCAGCCGCCCCGGGCTTCCAGGACGTGCTCAGCCGCGAGCTCGGGTACCGGCCCAGGCGGTCGGGGCACGGGTCAGCTCGACAGCAGCCGCTCGAGGGGGATGGTGCCGTCCTGCCAGGGGAGCAGCGCCCACACCACGAGGTAGAGGGCGAACCCGACGCCGGGTAGCAGGAAGGCGAGGAGAACGAGCAGGCGGACCACCGTGATGTTGGCGCCGAGCTGGTGGGCCAGGCCGGCGGCGACACCGCCGAGCATGCGCTCGGGGCCGCGCCGGAAGCCGGTGTTGCGGATGGAGTCGAAGAAGGATCTCATGCAGCGACGCTACGACCGGGCCCGGCCCGCGCACATCCGGGAGGCCCCTGATCTGCGTCCCTGAGTCGCTGACCGGCCGCGCCGGCTCCTGCCAGACTGGCCGGATGGGGGAGCGGACCGCCGTCGTCACCGGCGCCACCGGCGCCATCGGCCGCGAGCTCGTGACGGAGCTGCTCACGCGCGGCATGTCGGTCGTCGCCCTCTGCCGCGACCCTGCCCGGCTGGGCGAGCTGACCGACGACCCGCGCGTGCGGGCGGTGCGGTGGGACCAGGGGGAGGGGAGCGAGCCGCCGGGGGAGGTGCGCGAGGCGGCCAGGGTCGACGTGCTCGTCCACACCGCGGGTGTCGCCCCGGTGACACCGGTGGCGGACACGACGGTCGCCGGACTCACCCGGCTGATGTCCATCAACGTCGTCTCCGCCGCGGTGCTCACGGCCACCCTGCTCCCGGCGCTGCGAGCGACCGGTGGCCACGTCGTCCTCGTCAACAGCGCGCCCGGGCTGCGCGGCGTACCGGGCTGGTCGGGCTACCTGGGGAGCAAGTCCGCGCTGCGCGTCCTCGCCGACTCGCTGCGCGTCGAGGAGCCGGCCCTGCGGGTGACCACCGTGTACCCGGGGGCCGTGGCCACCGACCTGCTGCGGGAGGTGCGCCATGCGCGGGGCCAGGAGTACGACCCGGACCGGGCCGTCGGTGTGCGCAGCCCGGCTCGCTCACATCGGCTACGACATCGTTCGCGTAGTCGAGCGCCTCATCCGGGTCGTCGAACATCCTCCACTCTTCCCGGACGCGGTCGGACGCCTCACCGGTGCCATCCACCGCGTAGTAGGTCTCAACGACCTCCCCGCCCTCGGCGATCGTGTACGCATCGGTGACCCACACGAACTCGCGGTCGTTCTCGCTCGCGAGACGCTCGGCGACCTCCCGCCGGGCTTCGTGCGGGGCAACCTCCCCGGCTGGTGTGCTCAGGGCGTCTGCCGCAGCTCCGTGGCACAGCGCGCCGATAATGCACATTATGTCAACTCAGGTCGGCGGGCGGGATGGTGCTCCTCCTCTCGGACCGCGGGTCGCGCATCTCCTCGCGGCAGCTGCCCGGTGCGATCCTCCCCTGGGCGCGCCCGTGGACCGTCAGTCGGCCGAGGTCTCCAGGAGCGGCCAGATCACCTCGGCCATGCTCGCCGCCCAGCCCTCGTCCACCGCGCCGCTGCGCGCGTGGTGGACGATCATGCCCCCGACGATCATGTCGACGACGAGGTCGCGGTCGACGGACGGGTCGAAGGCGCCCTCCGCCGTGCCGCGCTCCAGGTAGCCGCGCAGCGCGTCGAGACCGGGGGTGACCACCTTCTCGCGCCACTGGCGCAGGAACGAGTCCTCCCCGGCCAGGACCTGGCCGACGTCGGCCAGCCCCACCCGCTCCTGGAACACGTCCTGCAGCTCGCGCAGCACCTGGGCCATCCCCCGCTTGCTGACGGCATGGTCGCTGTGGTCCGGCACCGGGGCGAGGGTCTCCAGGACCCCGGCGAGGAGCTCGAACCGATCCTCGTAGCGCCGGTAGATCGTCGTCTTCGCCACCCCGGACCGGGCCGTGACGGCGTCGACCGTCACCGCTCGCACCCCCTGGCCGCGGATGATGTCCAGGACGGCCTCGGCGATCTTGGCGTCCGTCACCGTCCGGCGCGCTGCGGCGCGCGGTCGTGCCTTTCTCATCGGCTCCCCTCCCTCTCCCCCGACGGTGCTCTCCCCTCCGCGGGCAGACATGCCGAGGGCCGGCCCGCGCTGGGCCGGCCCCTAAGGTCCCGTCCCGCGTGCGGGCGCAGGACGGCGTGCGTGGCGCTCACGCCTTGGTCCGCGCCGCCATCGCCAGGGCGAATGCCGCGAGCGCGGCCACGGCGACACCGACCACCCGGGCGGTCCAGGCCGCCGCCATCTCCCCGGCGAAGTCGCCGATCCAGGGCGCGAAGAAGGTCACCACCCCGACGACCGCCTGCGTCCACTCCGCCGGTGCCGACGAGCTGGTGCCCAGCGCCCACAGGGCGACCGCGGCGGTGAGCACGCCGAGGGTGGCGAACCATGCCGCCGGTGCCCCGCCCGTCCACAGCGGGGCGAGCGCGAGGTAGGCGCCGAGCCCGAGGGCCACCCAGTCGGACCAGCTGCGCCACGGACGCGCCGTGCGCAGCTCGCGCCGTGAGGTCGTCGGTGCGTCAGTCGTCGTCGCCATTCGATGCACCTCCAGTCACTCACTCGACCAGACTGCTACGGATAGCGTAGCGCTACGCTGTGTGTATCGCAAGGGACGGAGGTCAGAGGGAGGCGACGAGCTGCCGGACGACGTCCGCGGCGGGTCCGGTCGGTGCGCTGCGGTAGCCGGTCCCCGCCCACAGGTGGAGCCGGTCGGGGTCGCCGGCCCGGGCGGCGGCGCGCCGGATCTCGCGGGTGAGCAGGTGGACCTCCGGGTAGCCGCTGGGGGCATGCCGCTCGTGCCGGTCGATGAAGCCGTTGCGCAGGCTCCGGGCCGGGCGGCCCGTGAAGGCGCGGGTCAGCGTCGTGCCGGTGAAACGCGGGTCGGCGAGGGCCGCCTTGTGGGTCGGGGAGGCGCCGCTCTCCTCGGTGCGCAGGAGCAGGGTCCCCACGGCGACCGTCTCCGCCCCCGCGCGCAGCAGCCGCTTGACGCTCTCGGGGCCGTGGACTCCCCCGCCTGCGACGACGGGCAGTCCCGTCGCGGCACGCACGGCGCGGACCAGCTCGTCGGTGGGCAGCGGCCGGGGCAGCTGCTCGGGGTCGAAGGTGGCGCTGTGCCCGCCCGCCGCGCTGCCCTGGACCACGAGCCCGTCGACCCCGATCTCCTGCGCCGCCCGTGCCTCGTCGGGCGTGGTCACGGTGACGAGCACCCGGGTCCCGGCCCGGTGGAGCGTGGTGACGTCGCGGGTGTCCGGCAGGCCGAAGGTGAACGAGACCACCGGTACCGGGTCCTCCCGCAGGAGGGCGAGCTTCTCCGGCCACCCGTCGTCGTGCGCGCCGATCCCGACCGACGGGACGTCCACCCCGTGGTGCTCGGCCTCGGGCCGGAGACGGGCTGCATAGGCCCGCAGCGCACCTTCGTCGGGTGGCCGGCGCGGCATCGGGACGAAGAGGTTGACGCCGAAGGCGGTGACGCGGCGGCGTAGGTCGGCCACGTCGGCGGCGAGGTCGGCGACATCGCGGTAGCCGCCCGGGAGGAAGGGGAAGGCGCCCTCGCCTGCGACGGCGGCGGCCAGCGCGAGGGTTGTCGGCCCACCGGCCATCGGTGCGGCGGCGACCGGGAGTGACTCGAGCACTGGAGAGCGGGTCATGCCTCGTTCCTGTTGGTCGGGGTCTCCGTGCGGACGGCGGCGTCCACCCCAGCATGGCCCGACCCGCGTGGCTCCGCACACCGCAGCATGCACAGCGGCGCCCCCGGAGAGCTCTCCGGGGGCGCCGCGCTCAGGGTGTCGACGTCACTCGACCGAGATGGTCAGCTCCGTGTCGAGCGGGTCGCCCCAGTAGTCGTGCAGGCTGACGAAGTGGACGCCGGCCGGCAGCTCGGCGCGCAGGTACGGGTCACGCCACTCACCGGCGCCGTCGTCGCTGTCGTCGACCTGGTCCATCTCCCCCGCCGAGGTGAACAGCCCGAGCACCCCGTCACCGTCGGTGGCCACCGTGTCGAGGACGACCGTCGCGTCCTCGTCGAGCTGGAACGCGCCCAGCCAGAAGTCGTCCTCCCCTGCCGAGACGGAGACCGTGTCGCCGGGGGCGACGAGCTCCACCGAGTGCGCCGTCAGGGTGAAGACGCCGTCGGAGAACTCGCTGTACGCGGAGACGACGACCTCGTACTCCCCCGGCTCGAGGAAGAGCGCCAGGGCCGGGTCGAGCGGGCTGGAGTCACGGACGTCGAGGAAGTCGCGGCGGTCGTCGTTCTCGGCGTCGACCGAACCGCCGCTGACCGCGAGCACGAGGTCCCCCCGCTCGCCGACGACGTCGAAGACGACGGGAGTGGGCTCGCTGACGGACAGCGTCGCCGTCCACGTCCCCCCTTCGTCGAAGCGGCCGTCGACCGCCGTGTCGAGCGTGAGCTCGCCCCCGTCCATCGCACCGCCACCCACCTGGGACGGCTCGTCACTCGGTACGTCGCTCGGCTCGTCGCTCGGCTGCTCGGTACGTGCCGGGGTGGATGCGGGACCGGTGGCCCGGTCGTCGGGCTCGTCCCCGCCACGGAGCAGCAGGACGACGGCGATGACGGCGGCGACGATGAGGACGACGGCCGCGACGATGATGCCGATGACCAGCCCCTTGCCCGAGCCGCCGCCCCCCTCGGTGCCCGGCTGCTGGTTGTACGGGTCCTGCTCCTGCGTCGGGCCGGCGTAGGGCGACTGGGTGTAGGGCTGGCTGCCCGGGTACTGCCCGTAGGGCTGCTGGCCCTGGGGGGTGTAGGGCTGGTGCGCCGACTGCTGGCCGTAGGCCGGCTGACCGTAAGCCTGCTGCGTCTGGTAGGCGGGCGCCTGCTGCGGCTGTGCGTGGCCGTAGCCCTGCGGGGTGTACTGGTGCTGAGGGAGCTGCTCGGTGGGCTGCCGGCCGTACTGGCCCTGCTGTGCCTGGCCGGCGTACTGGCCCTGCTGTGCCTGGCCGGCGT
>Ga0079225_10000511_pt1 | contig 20930 bp, 22 predicted proteins | sample Poulit2012_FD_76344 | JGI IMG/M metagenome (GOLD analysis project Ga0079225, IMG submission 76344) | Agricultural soil microbial communities from Georgia to study Nitrogen management - Poultry litter 2012 | ecosystem: Environmental > Terrestrial > Soil > Agricultural land | place: USA: Georgia... | reverse complement strand
GAGGGCGACGACATCGTCGTCGGCTTCACCTGGTTCACCGCGATCGGCGTCGTGATCACCATGGTGATCGGAACGCTCCTGTCGTTCCGGCATCCCTCGGCCACGCGGCGCGAGGAGGTCGCGTCGGGCGAGCACGACTGACCGTCGCCGTTTGAAGCCTTGTGGACCGATGCGCCCATGCGCATCGGGCCACAAGGCTTCAACACGCGGACGTGCTCGACGTGCACGTCCGCGTTACGGTTCACCCAGGGGAGGTACGCATGCCACACAATGTCGCGCAAAAGCTGATCGAGACCCACCTCGTCGACGGGGAGATGGTTCCTGGCACTCCGATCGCCCTGCGCATCGACCAGACCCTGACTCAAGACGCCACCGGCACGATGGTGATGCTGGAGCTCGAGTCACTCGGCCTGGACCGAGCACGTACGCAGGTCTCGGTGCAGTACGTCGACCACAACCTGCTTCAGTCCGACAACAAGAACGCCGATGACCACGACTTCCTGCGCTCGGCCTGCCGGCGATTCGGCATCTGGTACTCGAACGCGGGCAACGGCGTTTCGCATCCCACGCACATGCAGCGCTTCGGCATACCCGGCAGGACGATGGTCGGCTCCGACAGCCATACACCGGCGGCGGGATCGCTGGGCATGCTCGCGATCGGACTCGGCGGAATCGAGGTCGCCCAGGCGATCGCCGGTGAGCCGATCCACCTCCAGATGCCCGAGATCTGGGGCGTACGCTTGACCGGCGCGTTGCCGCCGTGGACGAGCGCGAAGGACGTGATCCTCGAGATGCTGCGCCGCCACGGTGTGCAAGGCGGTGTGAACCGCATCATCGAGTACCACGGTCCCGGCATCGACACGTTGACGGCGATGGATCGACACGTGATCGCCAACATGGGCGCCGAGCTCGGTGCGACGACGACGGTGTTCCCGTCCGATCAGCGCGTACGCGAGTTCCTCCGCGGCGAGCAGCGAGACGACGACTTCGTCGAGATCGGCGCAGATCCGGGCGCGACCTACGATCTGGACGAGGAGATCGACCTCTCCGCGATCGAACCGTTGATCGCCACTCCGAGTTCGCCGGGCAACGTCGTTTCCGTACGTGAGGTCGCCGGACGCCCGGTCGAGCAGGTCGTGATCGGTTCGTCGGCCAACCCCGGGCTGCGCGACTTCGCGATGGCCGGGGCGATGGTCAAGGGGCGGCAGACGCACCAACGCGTGTCGTTCGACGTGAATCCGACGTCGCGCCAGATCCTGCAAGATCTCACCAAGATGGGCAGCACATTCGACCTGATCGCCGCGGGCGCGCGGCTGCACCAGTCGGGCTGTATGGGCTGCATCGGAATGGGGCAGGCTCCGGCGACCGGCCGGATCAGCCTGCGTACGATGCCGCGGAACTTCCCGGGTCGCTCCGGGACGAAGGAGGATGCCGTCTACCTGTGTTCGCCGGAGACGGCCGCCGCGGCCGCGCTCACCGGCGAGATCGTCGACCCGCGGGACCTGTCCGATCGGCTCGGCCTCACGTACCCGGACCTACGGCTGCCTGCCGAATCCAGCGTGAACACCGCCATGTTGGAGTCGCCTCCCGGCGCCGAGGAGGCGGCGGGTGTCGAGCTGGTGAAGGGGCCGAACATCGCCTCGTTGCCCGACTTCGGTGCGTTGCCCGACCACATCGAGGCACCCGTGCTCCTTGCGCTCGGCGACGACGTGTCGACCGATGAGATCATGCCGGCCGGTGCGCGCGTGCTCCCGTACCGGAGCAACATCCCGCAGCTCGCGTCCTTCGCGTTCTACCAGGTCGACGAGGGCTTCGCGCAGGCCGCGGCCGACTGCAAGGAGTCCACCGGGCACGTGATCGTCGGGGGCGCCAACTACGGGCAGGGCTCGTCTCGTGAGCATGCCGCGATCGCGCCGCGCTATCTGGGCACCAAGGCGGTGCTCGCGGAGTCGTTTGCACGGATCCACTGGCAGAACCTCGTGAACTTCGGCATCGCACCGCTGGAGTTCAGCGACCCGTCCGATCGTGGACGGATCGAGAAGGGCGACACGCTTCGGATAGACGGCCTTCGCAACGGCATCGCCGATGGTCGGGACATGACCGTGCGCAACATGAGTCGTGACGAGGAGTACGCCGTGCGGCACAGCCTGTCGGACCGGCAGATCGAGATCCTGCTCGCCGGCGGTCTGATCCCGTGGCTGCGCTCTCGTAGCTGACCGTCTTCTCGTGCCGGTACCCCACGGCGAACGGTCACGAGACGGGTTCCCGGGGAAGATCGCGTGCCATTGCGGCGGCCTCGCCGCGCGATGCGACACCGAGCTTCGCCAGGATGTTCGACACGTGCACGCTGGCCGTCTTGGTGCTGATGAACAGCTCCTCGCCGATCTGCCCGTTGGAGCGCCCGGCCGCCAACAGGCGCAGTACCTCGCGCTCCCGTGGAGTCAGCGGATGGTCGGCGGCCTGCCGCGTGCCGATGCCTCCACGACGAACGAGGTCGTCGACCAGTCGAGTGAGGTAGCCGGCACCGAGGTGTGCCGCGGTCGTACGTACAGCGTCGAGGGTCTCGCCGGCGGCACTCCGGTCCCCGCTCTCGAGCTGTGCCTCACCCAGACGGACGCGTGCGTACGTGGTGAGGTGGACGGGCAGGTACGGCGATTGCGCGGCGGACGCCCATCGCTCCGGCTGGTCGGGGGATGTGAGCTCGGCGTCGACCAATGCTCGCCACGACGGCGCCGGCCCCCAGTCACCGAGGGCGCGCAGCTCTTTTCGTAGCCGACTTTCATGGGTGGTGATGTCTGCCCCGGTGCGGCGACGTGCACCGAGCGCACGTGCGCCGACGGCGATCAGCGGTAGATCGTAGCCCCGCAGGCGTCGCGTTGCGTCGAGACACGATCGCACCGACGCCCACGCCGCTTCGGTGTCGTCGCGTGCCAGCGCGATCTCGGCCGTCAGCCGCGCGACGGGGATCGAGTACTGCGGGTCGACGTTCGGTTGCCAGGCGATGGTGCGGATCGCGCCGAACGTCGCCTCGGCGGCGTCGACGTCGCCTCGCCACAGTTGGATGGACGTTCGTAATGCGGTGAGCTGCCAGAAGTGCCGCACAGGCGGGTCCAGCTCGAGACCGCGAGTGATCAGCCGGTCTGCTTTGTCCCACTCGCCGAGCGCCACCAGCGGCTCGGCGGCGTTGCCGAGCAGGATCGCGCCCAGGGTACGCGCACGACCGGCCATCTTGGCGTCGTCGAGCCCCGCCTTGGCGACCTTGGCCGCCTCGTCGAATCGACCGAGGAGGCAGAGGGCGTCGGAGGCGTTCACGTGGTACGCGAGGACGGCAGCGGGGGAGGCATCCGACTGCATTGCTTTGGCACGTTCGAGCGTCGCCAACCCCGCGTCGACGTGGCCGAGCTGGACCTCTGCCGAGCCGACGAGCGTCGTGGCCTTGAGGGCGATGTCGCGCGACCCGGCGCGTTCGGCGTACTCGGCGGCTTGCAGCCGGATGCTCATCGCGGACTCGAGGTCGCCCCGCATCAGGTGACGCGCGCCGATCGTGGACAACAGACGCGCCCGAGAAAGGTCGTGTCCCTCAGCGGGGAACAGGTCGAGCGTTGCCTGTAGCTCGTCGACGGACACCGGCCGGCCGAGGTCGCTGAGCGTGCGTGAACGCTGCAGCACGAGCTCGGTTCGCATGTCGAGGTCGGCGCCGTCGCCGAACTCCCGGATAGCGGCGTCGCCCAGAGCGAGCGCGCGGTCGAGCTCACCCGCGTGTTTGGCCATCGACGCCGTTCGTACCAGCAGCGACGCGTGGTCGCTTCCGGATTCGTTCACGGGATCGGCGACGAGATCCCACATGTCGAGCACTCGTTCGAGGGCCAACTGTGCCTCCGGGTACGCGTACGTCTTGGCTGCGTGGTCCGCGGCGTCCAGGTACGCACGGAACGCGGCGGCGTGGTCTCCGGCCGCGAACTCGTGGTACGCGAGGCGCATCGCCGTCGCGGCGTTACGTGGGCCGGGTTGTTCGGCCACCGCGTGCGCGACCTGTCGGTGCAGACGAGCCTGTTCTCCGGGCAGCATGTCGTCTTGCAGCGCCTCGCTCAGCAGCGCGTGACGAAACGCGTATCCGTCGCCGTCGACCCGGAGTATGCTCGCCGACACGGCGTCGCGCAGATGTGTCTCGAGGTCGGCCGCGGGCAGGTCGCTCGCATCTGCGAGGAGCCGGTGGCCGATGCTGCTTCCGCCGACCGCCACCAGGCGCAACAGGTCTTGGGCGGCTGTGCAAGCTGCTCCACCCGTACGAGCAGGAGCTCGCGGAGCGACTCCGAGAGGCCAGTCGACTGGCATTCGCGCTCGGCCGCGGCGAGTTCTTCGACGAAGAACGGGAGCCCCTCGCTGCGCCGGAAGACCCTGTCCACAACCGCGGCATCAGGCGGACTACCCCAGATCCCGGAGATCTGCTCGGCGACCTGATCGTGAGTCAGCCGCGGTACGGTGATCCGCTGCGTCGCACGTGATCGGTCGAGTTCGGCGAGGAACGGCCGCAGCGGATGGGTGCGCATCATCTCGTCGGTTCGGTACGTCAACGTCAGCAGGATCGAGGCATCGGCGAGTGCGCGGACGGCGAAGCGGAGCAGGTCGCGCGTCGAACCGTCGGCCCATTGCAGGTCTTCGATGACGACGATGAGCGGGTGCTCGGCCGCAGCGCGTTCGAGAACGATTGCGACGACCTCGAACAGGCGTCCGCGGCCGAGGTCCGAACCGGTGTCGCGTACGTCGAGGTCGGGCAGCAGCGCACCGAGGACGCCCGCGCCGGCATCCGCCCATTCGAGAACGGTCGCGGCGCCGAACTCGGCCACCATGGACCGCATGACTCCGGCGATGGGGGCGTAGGCGACGCCGTCGCTGCCGAGTTCGACACAGTGGCCGGCGACGATCCGCACGTCATCGCGCATCGACCCGACGAACTCTGTCACGAGACGCGACTTACCTGCGCCCGCTTCTCCGCCGACGAGGGCCGTCACGCAGTGCCCGTGATGGCACTCGTCGAGAGCACCGCGCAACTCGTCGAGCTGGCTTTGCCGACCGACCATCGCCGGGCTCACGGCTGGCGACACCATGCTGGTCATTGTGTCACCGCTGCCGTGAGCCTTCGAATGATTTCGCGCAGCGCATCACGCAGGCTTACGCGTAGCGCGACGCAGCCTGGCGATGACGCGACGACCGGACCGTTGAGGTGTCGGGTGCCCGGTCTGTGCGGCTCGGGCGGCACGAACACGCTGGCGGGCGCGCGCCTTCTCGAACTCGGCGGCCCGGTACTCCATGGTCTGGCGAGCCATCATCTCGTTGATCTGGGGTGAGTTGAACATCGGATGACTCCTTGAGCTCCTCGTTTCGGACACTCTCGAGAGTCGTCGCTAAGGCGGCGTCCACACATCGGAAGTCCGCCCTATCTTTCTCGGGTCCAGGTGCCTTAGAACGCCGTAGTCGCCCGGCATTCCGGCTCTGAGGGTGCCTCAGGTCGCTTCGATGCGGTCGAGCAGCCGGGTGGCGACCGTACCGGGGTCGTCGGGGCGCATGAGTTCGCCCATGACCGCGACGCCGCCCGCGCCGGCGTCGAGCCAGTCGGTCGCGTTGTCTGCGGTCACACCGCCCAGCGCGTACACCGTCGGTCCGGTGTGTGCGGCGAGCATCTGGCGCAGCCCGGAGGGGCCGAGCGCGGGTCCGTACCCGGGTTTCGACCTCGTCGCGGCGACGGGCCCTAGCACGACGTAGTCGACGCGTTCGTCGCGGGCGCGTTCGATCTCTGCCGCCGAGTGGCACGACCGGCCGACCACCCCCGGCCGCGTGTCGGGGAATTCGTCGTCGCTTCGCAGGTGGATCCCGTCAACGCCCGGGATGCCGGGGGATGCGACGATCAGCGCCGCTCCGAGCGGGTCGAGCAACGCGGAAAGCTCGTACGCGAGTGCGTGCCGCTCGGCCGCGGGGAGGTCTCGTTCTCGCAGCACGACCGCACGAACACCGGCCCGCGCCGCGTACGCGGTGTGCTCGACGAGTCGACGACCGGGTGGTAGCTGGCTCCGGTCGGTCAGCATCAGCAACGGTGGAAGGATCACGCTTCCACGAGTCCGTCGAACGGGCTGGAAGCGAGTGCGGACTCCCGCCGCGGAATCCGGCCCGCGAGGTGGGCCATGCGGCCGGCGTCGACAGCTCCGCCGACGGCCGCCGCCATGCGTACGGGATCGTCGGCGCGGGTGATCGCCGTCGCGGCGAGGACGGCATCGCAGCCGAGCTCCATCGCGATGGCTGCGTCGGATGCCGTTCCGATGCCCGCATCGAGCACGACGGGCACGTCGACGGCCTCGCAGATCGCGGCGATCGCTCTCGGGTTGCCGATGCCGAGTCCGCTGCCGATCGGCGAGCCGAGCGGCATCACCGCGGCGCAGCCGAGGTCGGCGAGTCGGCGTGCGACACCGAGGTCGTCGGTCGTATACGGGAAGACGTCGAATCCCGCGTCGACGAGCTGTTCGGCGGCAGCGAGCGTCTCGACGACGTCGGGGAGCAAGGTGCGCTCGTCGTCGATGACCTCGAGCTTGACCCAGCTCGTCGCGAGTGCTTCGCGGGCGAGTTCGGCGGTCAGGACGGCCTCGCGAGCGGAGAAGCACCCGGCGGTGTTGGGAAGTACGCGTACGCCGGCGTCGCGGGCGACCTGCAGCGGCGAACCCGGCGCGTCGGCACTGACGCGGCGCACCGAGACGGTGACGAGTGAGGTGCCGCTCGCCTCGATACAGCCCGCGAGTACCTCGAGGCTGGTGACTCCTCCCGTGCCGAGGAACAGCCTGCTGTCGAGTGTGGTGCCGGCGACGGTCAGCGCGTCCACGGTTTCGGTCGTCTGCATGTCAGCCTCCCTGCATTGCGGTCACGACCTCGACCTTCGCACCGAGGTCGACGACGGTCGTCTCCCACTGCGAGCGTGGGACGACGCGTCCGTCGACGGCCACTGCCACGTCGGTACGCGGCAGGTCGAGCGTGTCGATGATGGCGGCGACGGTCGGGGACGTCGTGAACGGTGTCGGCTCGCCGTTGACGTGTATGGTCATCTCGCTGGCTCCAGGCGTCGTGGGCACATGGTGGCCGCTGCCTCGGGTACGGGGCTTCGATCGATGTAGGACGTGATCGCGTCGGCGGTCAGCGGGGCGAGTAGCACTCCGCCGCGGAAGTGACCCGCTGCGACGAGTAGTCCGTCGACGTCGGTGGGGCCCACGAGCGGCAGGTTGTCGGGCGTACCGGGCCGATGCCGGGCGATGGCCTCGACGAACTCGCACTCGCGGAGGCCGGGTACGACGGCGAGTCCCGTACGCAGCAGGTCGTGCACGGCCTCGGCGGTGACAGTCCCCTCGTGGGCGAGCTCCTCCGAGGTCGCGCCGACCACGAGCTCGCCGCTGCGGCGTGGGACGACGTACACGGGGATGCCGTCCACGTGTGCTCGGATCGTTCTGTGTAACAGGTCGTCTGGACCACGCAGCCGCAAGATCTGCCCCTTCACCGGTCGACAGGCGGCGCGGATGCTTGCCGGTAGCGCCTCGACCTCGGCGAGCCGGCTGCCGGCGGCGGCCACGACGACGTCGGCCGGGTGGATCCGTCCGGACCCACGCTCGCGTACACCGGTGACTCGGTGGTCGTCCACGACGGCGTCGACGGCGTCGTGGACGACCGGCACCTCCGCCGCGTCGACGGCTGTGCGTAGCGCGTCGAGCAGTCGACGGTTGTCCACGCTGAGGTCGCTCGGTACCGATACGGCGAGGCGTACGCGCGTGCTCACTGCAGGTTCGAGCACGCGCAGCTGTGACCGCGTGACGCGTTCGGCGGCGATGCCGTGCGCACCGACCAGCGCCGCGACTCGTTCGATCTCGACGGCGTCGTCGGCGGTCGCACCGACCAGCAGCGTGCCGTCTCGCGCCAGCCATGGGTCGATCCCCGATGCAGCATGGACGTCGGCGGCGAAGCCGGGCCAACGGGCGACCGACTCGAGGCCGGCGGCGAGCAGGCTCTGCTCGCCGTGCCAGGCCTCACCGGCGGGTGCGAGCATGCCCGCGGCCGCGTACGAGGCGCCCCGCCCCGGGGCAGGGTCGTACACGGTGACGTCGTGACGTGCGGACAGTCTCCAGCCGACGGACAGACCGATCACGCCTCCGCCGATGACGGCGACTCGTACGCCTTTGGACACCCAGACTCCGATCTCCCTGCGCCGGCATTATCCGGATCAGGTGGACGGTCGAGGCAGCGGCAGCCTCTTCTCAGCCCGATGCTCCGGGCTCCCGTGCGATGCCTGCGAACGTACGTCGCCCGTGCCGCCTGGTCAAGCCGGCCGCAAACGCCGAGACGCCCGTGAGCCGCGCGTTTCGGCCCCGTTCTCGCCCGGATCTGGGCAGAATCGCGCGGCCCACCGGCGGCGAACGCCCTCGGCGGGGCTGAGACGATGGCGGCGTGACCAACACGACCACGACACTGCGCATCGAGAACGGGCTCGTGTTCGACGGTGAGAGCCCGGACCTACGCGACGAGACGATCGAGATGGCCGGCGGCGTCATCACCGACGAGAGGGTGCGCGAGCCCGACCGGGTCATCAATGCGCTGGGCTCGGTGGTCGTGCCCGGGCTCATCGACGCGCACTTCCATGCGTACGGCGTCAGCCTCGACGGGGTGGCGATCGAGACCAGCCCGCTCAGCTACCTGGCGCTGAAGGGCGCGCAACGTCTGCGGCGGGCGCTCGCGCGCGGTTTCACGACCGTACGCGATGTGGCGGGTGGAGACGCCGGACTCGCTGCGGCCATCGCGCAGGGCCTCGTTGCCTCTCCGCGCTACTTCTACACCGGCGCGGCTCTGAGCCAGACCGGCGGGCACGGCGATCCGCGCGCGGAGGACGCCGACCTCTGTCTGCACGGTGGCCATTCGATGGAGACAGTCGACGGTGTCGACGCGCTGCGCCATGCCGTACGCGACCGCTTCCGCCGTGGTGCGCATGCCATCAAGGTCATGACATCGGGCGGCGTGATGACGCCGACGGACCCGTTGCGCAATCCCCAGTACTCCGCCGAGGAGATCCGGGCGGTGACCGAGGAGGCGAGTCGTCGGGGTAGCTATGTCGCGGCGCACGCGTACTCGCCGGAAGCGATCGTGCACTCGGTCGAGAACGGTGTGCGCAGTATCGAGCACGGCAATCTCCTCGATCCGCAGACGGCCGACTTGATGTACGCCCGCGAAGCGTTCCTCGTGCCGACACTCGCGGCGCACGGTGCGGTCGACCGGCGGGGCGCCGAGTTGGGGCTCACGTCGTTCCAACAGCGCAAGAACACCGAGGTGCTCGCCTCGGGCCAGCGGGCGATCCAACTTGCGCACGACGCAGGCGTACGAATCGGCTTCGGCACTGACCTGATGGGTGAGCTCGAAACCGACCAGTTGTCCGGCCTACGGCTCCAGGTCGAGGCGGCCGGCGTACTCGAGACGCTCCGCTCCGCGACGTCGGTGAACGCCGCGCTCCTCGGGCGCGACGACGTCGGACACATCCGACCCGGAGCATGCGCAGACGTGGTGATCCTGGATGGCAACCCGTTCGAGGAAGGGTCGATCCTCTGGGACGACTCGCGCCCCCGTACGGTCATCCAAGCCGGAACGGTCATCCAGGCCCCGTGAGCCGCGCGTTTCGGCCCCGATTCCTTCGAAATCGGGCAGAAACGTCAGGCTCACGGGGCCGGGTGCACCTGATCTAGCGGGCGCGGGCCTTCACCAGGCCGGTCTCGTACGCGAACACGACGAGCTGGGCGCGGTCGCGGGCGCCGGCCTTGGTCATCGCTCGGCTGACATGGGTCTTGGCGGTCGTCGGGCTCACCACCATGTGTTCGGCGATCTCGTCGTTGGACAGCCCGTGACCGACGAGGGTGACCACCTCGCGCTCTCGGTTCGTGAGCGCGTCGACTCCGCCGGTCGAGACCGAGTCGGGCGGGCGCGACACGAACTCGCTGATCAGCGTACGCGTGATGACGGGGGAGAGCAGCGCATCGCCGTCGGCTGCCACCCGCAGCGCCTGCAGTACGTCGTCGGGGTCGGTGTCCTTGACGAGGAACCCGCTCGCACCGGCGCGTAACGCGTCGAAGACGTACTGGTCGAGGCCGTAGTTCGTCAGGATCACGACGCGGACATTGTCGAGCGACTCGTCGGCGACGATCTCGCGCGTCGCGGCCACCCCGTCGAGAACGGGCATCTGGATGTCCATCAGTACGACGTCGGGGTGGTGCTGCGAAGCCAACGCGACCGCATCGCGGCCGTTGTCGCCTTCGGCGACCACCTCGATGTCGTCCTCGGCGTCGAGCAGGGCGCGAAGACCCGTACGGATGAGCGTCTGGTCGTCGACCAGCACCACGCGAATCATGCCGCCACCGGCGCCGGAATCTCCGCCCGCACGCGGAACCCACCCTCCGCGCGGGACTCGGCCACGAGCTTGCCCCCGAGCGCCGCCACCCGCTCACGCATGCCGGTGAGGCCGAGACCGGCGCTCGGTTCACCGCCGGGTGCGCCGACACCGTCGTCGTCGATGCACACGGTGAGCAGGTCGTCGCCGTAGGCGAGTTCGACGGTGGCCGACGTCGCATCGGCGTGACGAGTGACGTTCGTGAGCGCCTCCTGCACGATCCGGTACGCCGCTCGCTCCAGCTCGACGGGAAGACCACGCGGCTTGCCGGATATGCGGACGTTCGAGTTCAGGCCGGTCGACCGGGTCCGCTCCACGAGCGAAGGAATCCTGTCGATGCCGCTGCCGGTGTTGGGGTCGTCCTCGCGGAGCACCTCGAGCGTGTCGCGTAGCTCTCGTACGGCCTCCGAGCTGGCCTCCTGGATCGCGACGATCGCATCGGGCACTTGTTCACCGCGTTTACGCGCGAGATGGGCCGCCACACCCGACTGCACCTTGATCACGGAGATGCTGTGGGTGAGGGAGTCATGTAGCTCGCGCGCGATCCGGAGACGCTCCTCGGCGGTACGCCGCCGCGCCGTCTCCTCGCGGCCGCGTTCGGCCTCGATCGCGCGCTGCTCGGCTTCGGCGATCCGACTCTTCCACTGGTGCATCGCGATCGCGACGACACCGAACGTGACCGCCCATTCGGCGATGAAGAACCGTCGCCACTTCGGGTCGAGTTTCCTGCGGTTCGGGAGCATGACCGCATCGTAGTCGGCCGGCGGCCGGCGTACGTCGCCCGAAAGTACTGCTCATCTTCTACTCCGCGCGGAGTACGCCGACTCACCCGATCGTGTCACACGACGAGGGGCAAGACGCCTCTCATGTATGACGACGCGACCACGTCCGCGGCGCGACGATCGATCCAGCAGAAGTGAGCCGGTGAGGCACTCCCCGGAAAAGCAACACAGGAGGAACAAATGACGATACATCCAGAGTTGGAGCAGCCGGTGCCGATGCCGGGGACGTCCGGTCGGTTACGTGTCGTCCTGTCAGACGACCTCGTCGCAGAACGTGCCGCACACATCGTCGAGAACGTTGTCGGACGCGCGCCGTGCGTGTCGGGTGCGGTCAGCCTGACCATCGCCGGTGTCGACGGACGTACCGCGGTGGATGTCCTGGCGGAGCTCGCGTGGGCGAGTGTGCTCCCGATCGCGTTCTCGCTCGACTGAGAATCGGCTGCACCGAACGCTCGCTTGTGCCCGAACTCACAGCAATACGGGGGCGAATTCGAAATCTTAACCCTTCTCGAAGCGTTAAGATATATGTAAGCGTAATCGATCGGAAATGAGGAGGCAGCCCTATGCGCGCTGACGCAACAGGAACAGGTTCGGTAAAGGCACGTAAGGGCTATGGCGCCCGCTTCGCGGTGAGCGTCGTCGCCTCCCTCGTACTCGCGCTCGCCGTCGTGCCGATGCTGTCGGCGGGCCTGGCTTGGGTGCTTGTCGCCGGTGCTATCGCGCTTGCGATCGTCGCCGGTGTCGACGCCGCGCTCGTGCTCGACCGGATGCTGAACACCCCGGCGCCTGCTGCGGCCGGTCAGGATTCTCTCGACCTCGCCGCCTGAAATCGAACCACCAGATCGCCACGAGGCCGCCACAGGATTGTGGCGGCCTCGTCGTATTTACTGGCACCATGATTCGGTATTCATAACGGTGGAGTTTCGATGCGGGTTTATGTGACGGCCGACACAGATGACCGCGAGCCAGGATTCGTCGGTGAGTGGCTGGAAAAGCACGGCGCGAAACTGGAATATCTCGACCGGGACGCGCTTCCGTCGTATGCCGAGGTCGGCAAGCCCGACCTGTTCTTGCTACTCGGGTCGGCACGCAGCGGCTGTGCGGCGAGCGAGCGCGCCGTGGTCGATGCCGAGTCGGCGTTGGTGCGGGATGCGCTCGACGACGGTACGCCGGCATTGGGGATCTGCTACGGCGCGCAACTGCTCGCGCATGCGCTCGGTGGTCGGATCGAGGCGGCCACCACCGCCGAGTTCGGCTGGCAACGCATCGAGACGCTCGATCCGGTGTTGTGCCCGACCGGCCCGTGGGCGCAGTTCCACAGCGACACGTTCGTACCGGCGGCGTCGTCGCGCGTGCTCGGCACATCACCCGCGGGTTGTCAGGCGTACGTCGACGACTCGCATGCGGGGCGTGCAGTCGCGTGGCAGTTCCATCCCGAGGTTTCGGGGGCCCGCTTCGGTGCGTGGATCGACCAGCTCGAGGCGTACTGTCGCTCCCACGGTGGTGACCCCGAAGCCTTGCGGAGCCAGGCGAAGGAGCAAGGCGAACGCGGGCGCGCCGCGGCATACGATCTGACCGACGCTGCGCTTTCGTGGCTGCGGCCCTGAGTTTCTTGGCGTGTCTGGAACCCTCAGGGCGCGCCGAGTGCGACGGAGACCTTGCGCGCCGTGTCGCGGGATCGCTCGCCGAGCTCCTGCGCCCGCTCGTTGCTCATTCGCACCTGTGGCACCGACGTGCCCAACGAGCCGATGACGGCACCGGTGTGATCGAAGATCGGCGCCGCCACGGATCGGATCCCGGGCGTCCGCTCCGATGACGAACCCGCCCATCCGCGCTCTTGCACGGTCGCGAGCTCGGCGCGCAGCGCCTCCGGGTCGGTGATCGTCGCATCGGTCACCGCTTCGATCGGACCCTCGAGGCAGCGATCTTGAGCCGCCGGGGGGAGGAACGCGAGGATCGCCTTTCCGGGTGCGCCGTGCACCAGCTCGATCGGTACGCCGATATCGGTGTACGTACGTCGTAGCTGTTGATGGCTCTCGACCTGGTCCACGACGACACGTTGGTGCGTCCCCAGCAGTTCATGCAGACCGACGGTCTCGCCGACCTCGTCGCGCAGTTCGACCATGTGCGGCAGTGCGGCGTCGCGTAGCTCGGTGGGCAACGCACCGCTGCGGGCGAGCTGCATCAGCATCGGGCCGAGGCCGTAACGACGGTCGGCGGTCTGGCGTACCAGGTGGTTGTGCTGCATCGCTCCGAGCAGCCGGTGCACCGTGCTCGTCGACAGACCCGTCATGCGGGCGATCTCGCTCGTGCCGAGCTCGGGATGGCGACCGTTGAAACAGCGCAGGACCGCTGCAGCTCGGTCGATCGACTGGACGCCGGAGCGCGCCGTCGTGGGTTCGTTCTTCGGGTCGCTGTTCGCTACTGCCATGTGCTCCTCCGTCGCACGATCACGTTATCGCCTCTTGACGTGACGCGACTCACTTGATTACTCTTCCCGCAATTCAGTAATAGTATCCCATAATACGGGAAGGCGATATGTTGCCCCTCGACGGCTTCCGTGTCCTCGACCTGACCCGCTTCTTGTCCGGGCCCTACTGCACGATGGTCCTGGCCGAGCTCGGCGCTGACGTGATCAAGGTCGAACAGCCCGTGACGGGCGACGACTCCCGACGGCTTTCACCGAAGGTGAACGGCGAGAGCTACCCGTTCGCGATGCCCAACCGCAGCAAGCGCAGCGTGTCGCTCGACCTGAAATCCGAGCGCGGTCACGCGCTGTTCCTCGACCTGGTACGCACGGCCGACCTGGTGATCGAGAACTTCCGCCCCGGCGTCGCGACGCGGCTCGGCATCGACTACGAGTCGCTGCGCGCAGTACGGTCCGACATCCTCTACTGCGCGATCAGCGGCTTCGGGCAGACCGGCCCGTACCGCGACCGGCCCGGTTTCGACATCATGGCGCAGGGCATGGTCGGGTTCCTGCGGATGACCGGACAGCCGGACGGACGCCCCGCGAAGGTCGGCATCGCGATCAACGACATCGCCGCCGGCGCGACCGCCATCTACTCGATCCTCGGGGCGGAGCTCGTCCGGCAACGCACCGGCGAAGGGCAGAGCATCGACATCTCCCTCGTCGACGCGGGTCTCGCCTGGACGGTGTGGGAGTCCGGCGCCTACTTCGCCGACGGTGAGGAACCCGAGGCCACCGGCACTCGTCATCGCCGCTCGACGCCGTACCAGGCATTCCGGACGACCGACGGGTACGTCACCATCGGCGCCAACAACGACCGGCTGTGGGAGCGGCTCGTCAACGACGTATTGAAACGCCCCGACTGGCTTCACGACGAGAGGTTCTCGTCGTTGTCGGCGCGGATGGCGCACATCGACGAGCTACAAGAAGAGATCGAGGCGATCACCACCACGCTGCCGACGCAGGCATGGATCGACCTGCTCGACGAGGCCGGCGTTCCCGGGGGACCGGTTCTCACCTACGCCGAAGCGCTCGCCGATCCGCACATCCAGGCGCGCGACATGATCGTCGATGTCGAGCATCCGATCATCGGCCCGATGCGCACGATCGGCCCGCCGACCAAGTACTCCGACCTCGAGACACCCGTACGCGGCCCGGCGCCGTGGCTCGGGCAGCACACCCGCGAGCTGCTCACCGAGGCCGGCGTCGCCGACGCCGAACTCGACGAGCTGTTCGCCGACGGAACGATTTACGACGCCCACCCCGAGATGAGCAGGAGCTGACGTGTCCGACCACCTCACCGTGACCCGCGACCAGTCCGTCGCGACCCTGACGTTGAATCGTCCCGAGAGCCACAACGCCATCGCGCTGGGGATGTACCGCGAGCTTCCCGGCTTGCTCGCCGAGCTCTCCTCGGATTCCAACGTCAAGGTTCTCGTGGTGCGAGGCGCCGGCGATCGCTCATTCGCCTCAGGCGCCGACATCACCGAGTTCCAGGAGGTACGCGGAGACGCGGCGAGCGCCAAGTCGTACAACGAGCACGTCGCGGCCGCCGAGCAGGCGCTGGAGTCGTTCGAAAAACCGACGGTCGCGATGATCCACGGCTATTGCATCGGCGGCGGGTTCGGGCTCGCACTCGCGTGCGATCTGCGCTTCGGCGACGAACGCTCGCGGTTCGCGATCACGCCGGCGAAGCTCGGGCTCGTCTACAGCCTCGAGTCCACCAAACGTCTGGTCGATCTCGTCGGTCCCGCGCGTGCCAAGTGGGTCTTGTACTCCGGGCAGCAGATACGCGCCGAGCGCGCACTCCAGTTGGGCGTGCTCGACGAGCTCTACGACGCGGCGGAACTGGAGGCAGCGACGTACGACTTCTGTCATCTGGTGACCACGCGTGCGCAGTTCAGCGTACGCGCGGCCAAACAGATCATCGGCCGTATCGGCGACGGTCAGACCGAGGACGACGAGCACACGACCTCCTTGCGCAACTCCTCGTTCGACACCGACGACTACGCCGAGGGCGTCCGCGCGTTCCTCGCGAAACGCACCCCCGAGTTCACATGGTCGTGACGATGGTGACCGCGACCGAGCGCGCGCGACGCGCAACCGCCGAAGCCGAGCCGGAGTTCGGGAAGTTCTTCCTGGCTCGATTCCTCGACCTCGACATCAGCTACGACGACGAACGGCAGACGTGCACCGTGCGGCTGCCGTACGCGCCGCATCTGTGCAACCCACAGGGATCGGTGCACGGGGGAGTGATCACGACGGCAATGGACATCTCGATGGGGCATCTGTGCCATCGCTATCTCCACACCGCCGTCACGATCGAGATGCAGCTACGGTTCTTCCGCCCCTTGACCGGCGACGCGATCTGCGTCGGCGAACTCATGCGACCGGGCCGCCGCATCGTGCATCTCGAGTCCCGTTTGTACGACGACGACAACCGACTCACTGCTCTCGCGACCGGATCGTGGCACCGGCTCGATGCCGCATCGGCCGCTACCTAGGAGACTGGTATGAACCGCATACTCATCGCGGCGTCCGCCGCCGTACTCGCGGCCGGGCTGACCGCGTGTGCCGCCGGTGGCACCGACAGCAGCGCATCCGGCGACAACGACGACTATCCGTCCAAGGACCTCGAGTGGACGATCGCCTTCGGCCCCGGCGGCGGCAACGACATCATGTCCCGCAAGATGGTGGACATCATCGAGAAGGAAGATCTCTACCCGGGCAACATCACCGTCGAGAACATGGACGGTGGGAGCGGGGCGCGGGGATGGGGACACCTGTACAGCCAGTCCGGCAGCGGGTATGACATCTCGACCACCTCCGGGTCCTTCCTCACCACCCCGTTGCAGGCCGACACCGGCTGGACGTACGAAGACTTCACCCCCGTCGGGCTGATGTCGACCGACGCGGCCGTGTTCCTGGTCGACAGCAAGTCCAAGGTGAAGACCTGGGACGACTGGGTCGCGTACGCGAAGAAGAAGGGCAAGGTCGTCGTCGGCGGCATCGGCACCGTGAACGTCGACTACATCGTGCATGCCATGCTCGCCGAGCACGAGGGCTACAAGATCGACTACGTGCCGTACAACGAGGAGGGACAGGTCCAGACGTCCCTGCTCAGCGGAGCTCTCGACGCGGCGGTGTCCAATCCTGCCGAGGTGCTCGGTCAGATCGAGTCGGGCGACATGACGCCGCTGCTCTACACCGGCCAGGAACCGATGGGAGAGCTGCCCGACGTACCGACCGCCGAGTCGGTCGGTGCCGAGAACATTCCCACGATGCCGCGCGGCGTGATCCTGCCGCCGGACGTTCCCGACGACGTGCGGGACTGGTGGATCGACACGTTGAAGAAGGTCGTCGACACCGATGAGTGGAAGAAGTACCTCGAACAGAACTACCTCGAACCCGATGAACGCTGGGGCGACGACTTCGGTTCGTACCTCGAGGAGACGGGGTCGGAGCTCGAGGACAAGCTCGAGGAACAAGGTGCCCTGTGAGTTCTCGAACTGTCGGGAGAACGCCGCGCCTCCCGGGTTGGCTCACGCCGCAGGTCGTCTTCCTCGGCGTGCTGCTCGTCGGGTTCGTCGCGTACACCGAGATGGCGTTCGGCATGGAGTGGCGTACGCAGGCGGGGCGGATCGGGGCCGGTGTGTTCCCGCGGATCGTCGGCTGCCTGGCCATCGCCACGCTCGCCATCGCGCTCTACCGGGAGATTCGCCGGCCCCGTCCCGCCGCGGAGCCGGAGCAGGCGCAGACCGGGCATCCCGTTGCCATGGTGGCGATGGTCGCCGCCGCGGCGATGGTGACGTACTGGTTTCTGCTGTTGGGTGCCGTCGTGACAGGCGCACTATTCCTCGTCGGCACCTTGTGGTTCCTCGATCCCGGTCATCGCGTGCGGGCCGTCGTGCTCGGTATCGCATTGCCGGTCTGCCTGTACCTGCTCTTCCAGACCGGCCTCAACGCCGGCCTCCCTGACGGCGTCGTGCCGATGCCTTGACGCATCGTGCGCTAAGGAGTTAGCTGATGGATCTCATCACCCACGGCATCGCCAACATCGTGACGGTGCAGAACCTGCTCATTCTCGGCGCCGGCGTGCTGATGGGCATGGTCGTCGGCGTGATCCCGGGTCTCGGCCCGTCCGCTGGACTCGCGATCCTGTTGCCGCTGACCTTCGGCCTCGACCCGACCAGCGCGATCGTCATGCTCGCCGCCGTCTACTACGGCGCCATGTACGGCGGGACGATCACGTCGGTGCTGATCAACACGCCGGGCGAGTCCGCGACGGTCGCGAGTACCTTCGACGGCTATCCGCTTGCCCGTAAGGGACGTGCGGGTCCGGCTCTGGTGATGGCCGCGGTCGCGTCGTTCGTCGCCGGTACGATCGGGGCGATCCTGATGAGTGTCGCCGCACCGGTCACGGCGTCACTCGCCAGCAGCTTCGGACCACCCGAGCTGTTCCTCCTGACCGTGGCCGGACTACTCACGCTCGTCGTCATCCTGCAAGGCAACAAGCTACTCGGCGTCGTCTCTGCACTGATCGGCTTCGCCATCGCGACCGTCGGCATCGACATCGGCGGCGGAGAGCAGCGGTACACCTTCGGGTCCACCGAGCTGATCAACGGGATCGACTTCATTCCCGTCGCGATCGGCCTGTTCGGCGTCGGCGAGATCCTGTACACGCTGTGGCAGGGCGGGCATCTCGAACGACTCGGCTTCTTCGGCGTGGGAAGCAAGGGCCGGGAGTTCTGGCCGAACCGCGAGGACTACCGCGAGTCGCGCGGTCCGATGCTTCGCGGATCCGTCCTCGGCTTCGGTGTCGGGCTGGCTCCTGGCGCCGGCGCGACTGTGGCATCGCTGATGTCGTACAACATGGAGAAGTCGATATCGAAGAAGCCGGAGAGGTTCGGCAAGGGTGCGATGCCCGGCTTGGTCGGCCCCGAGGCGGCGAACAACGCGGCGTCGGCGGGGGCGATGGTGCCGCTGATCACCCTCGGTATCCCGGGCTCGGCGTCGACTGCCGTGCTGATCGGCGGTTTCTTGATGTGGGGTCTGCAGCCCGGACCGCTGCTGATGGAGCAGAACCCCGACTTCGCATGGGGCCTGATCGCGAGCATGTACCTCGGCAACGTGATGCTGCTGGTGGTCAACATCTTCTGCATTCCGGTGTTCGCGAGCATCGCCCGCGTCCCCTTTAGCGTGCTCGGCCCGATCGTGATCCTCTTGTGCATCTTCGGTACGTACACGGTGAACTCGAGCATCATCGAGGTGCAGATCATGCTCGCCTGTGGCGTGCTGGGCTTCTTCATGCGCCGTGTGGGTATGTCACCGGCGGCGCTGGTGATCGCGTTGGTGCTGGGCCCCTTGGCCGAGGAGACGCTGCGCCAGACACTGATCGTCTCCGGTGGTGACCTGAGCATCTTCGTCGAGCGTGGCGCATCCATCGGGTTGCTGATCGCACTCGCCGTGCTGCTCGTTCTGCCGCTGCTCACGCGTCCGCTGTCCGCCGCTGTACGGCGCGTGCTCGCGCAGGTCGGGCACGCTCGACGTACCTCTGCCGCCGTGCCCGACGACGATGTGTCCGTCGACGACAGAGAGGACGCGCACCGGTGAGGGCGGCCGTGGTCGGCGGCGGGATCGTCGGTGCGGCGGTCGCACGCAGGCTCGTGGAGGTCGACGAGGCGGCGTCGGTGACGCTGTACGAGAAGGAGGACGAGCTGGCCGCGCACCAGACCGGACGCAACAGCGGGGTCGTGCATGCGGGGCTCTACTACACGCCGGGCTCGGCAAAGGCGCGGCTGTGCCGGCGAGGTGTCGCGCTGTTGCGGGACTACTGCGCCGAGCACGACATCACGTACGACGAATGCGGCAAGATTCTGGTTGCGCTCGACGATGAGCAACGCACGCGCCTCGCCGACATCGAGCGTCGAGCCGAGGCGAATGGCGTTCCAGGCGTACGTGCGCTCGGTCCGGACGAGATCAGTGAACGTGAGCCCCACGTACGTGGGGTTGCGGGTCTGCTTTCGCCGACGACGGCGATCACCGATTTTCCTGCGGTCACGCGGGCCCTCGCCTCCGATGCCGCCGCGGCGGGCACGGTGATCCGTCTCGGCACCCGAGTAGTCTCGCTGCAGCGCAGTGGCGGGCGGGTCGTCGTCGGAGCAGAAGGGCGAAGCGGCCTGGATGCCGAGGCGTACGACCTCGTGGTGCTGTGCGCCGGGGTACATTCCGACCGAGTCGCCAGCCTCGTCGGCGATGCGGCGGAACCGCAGATCGTCCCGTTCCGCGGTGAGTACTACCTGTTGCGCGACGACCGGCGCGACCTCGTGCGCGGACTGATCTACCCGGTGCCCGACCCGCGGTATCCGTTCCTCGGCGTACATCTGACCCCGACCGTCGGCGGCGACGTGATGGTCGGGCCGAACGCCGTGATGGCCCTCGCCCGTGAAGGATATGCATGGCGTGACATCTCTGTGCGTGACCTCGCCGAGATCGCCCGTTCACCAGGCTTCCGGCACTTCGCACGTACACACTGGCGTACGGGCGTGCGGGAGATGGCGGGCTCGCTGAGCCGACGCCGCTTCGTCTCCGCCGCACGCGCGTACGTGCCGTCGTTGCGTGATGAGGACGTCGTTGCGGGGCCACGGGGCATCCGTGCGCAAGCGCTCGACCCGGACGGTAGCCTCGTCGACGACTTCCGAATCCATCGCCGCGGCCAGGTCGTGGCGATCCGCAACGCGCCGTCACCGGCAGCCACATCGAGCCTCGCGATCGCCGAGCACGTCGTCGACGAGGCGCTCATACGATGACCGTACGACAACGATGGGAGTAGTGATGAACCTCGCGACCGTCGCCGGGCCGGACGGCGAGCAGGCAGTGGTCGTCGGTGAACGCGGTGTCGTGCGTGTCACCGAGGTCGTTGCCGATGTGCCGCCCACGCTGCTCGAGCTGGTGGAGAGCGGGCGTGCGGAGTCGGTGGTCTCGGCCGCCGACAAGGCACCGGACTCCGCGTACGAGCCGCTCGACTCGGTGCGCTTCACGGCGCCGTACCGGCGGCCGAGAAAGATCTGGGGTATCGGGCTCAACTACGTCGACCACGCGGGCGATCTGTCGGAGTCGGTCCCGGAAGAGCCGGCGTCCTTCATCAAGGCCGACCACACGATCATCGGTGACGGCGACCCGATCCCGATCCCGCGGCAGAGCGAGCGTACGACCGCCGAAG
>Ga0079225_10000510_pt1 | contig 20949 bp, 21 predicted proteins | sample Poulit2012_FD_76344 | JGI IMG/M metagenome (GOLD analysis project Ga0079225, IMG submission 76344) | Agricultural soil microbial communities from Georgia to study Nitrogen management - Poultry litter 2012 | ecosystem: Environmental > Terrestrial > Soil > Agricultural land | place: USA: Georgia... | reverse complement strand
CTCGTCGAAAGAGACGAGGCATATATTGAAATGGGAGTAGAGCAGGGTTGGTTACAATCATGTCACGAAAATAGAACAAAAATTTTAAATGGGATTACCCCTTATTTATCTGATTCAAGCGGAAAAGTGATTGAGAAGTTTACATTCGGTACTGGTGCGTCTGGCCATAAAAGAGAAGCGTACTATGCTGGTTGGGAATTAATTGATTCGGAATTAAAAAAGGGTGTATCCTTTAAACAATTGGCATCGATAAAGCCGAAGGACATACCTGATTATGTGAAAAATAATCTTACATGAGCCTGTTCCATAAACGGCTCGATTGTAGAAAGGCGGAAAATACTTAGGCATTGGGATTTAAAAGTCACCACTATTTTCCGCTCGGCCGTGATTTTGAACATTATGACAGTGGGATTCGACTTTGATTTAAATTTCGTCTAAAATTTATAAACTAATATGATGAGATTTAAAACATGTGATGCCTCGTCTTTTTGCATTAAACATGGCATTAAGATCCAAAAAGTAGTTTTTCTAGTATATTGGCATGCGGCGATATAACATTATTAATTGATTTAACATTTATCTTTTTTGTCACATGAGTATACACCCTTCATGCCATATTTGGATTAATGTACTCAATTAAATATGTCGTTCTATGATGATTTATTAGTGTTTATGTTAAAAGTGCATACGAAAGTAGTTAGGATTTAATAAGCAGATAGTTTCAAAGTGGGCAAGAAATCAATCAAACTTCTCTACAAGAACCTAATAGAACTGGCTTCCTTGTTGGATTGTGCCATTAAAGAAACAATAGAGCTGGGAATTGTTTGAAAGAACAGAAAAGTACCAAAAACGAACTTGATCAATCTCGAAATAATATACAAAAATGATCTTTGCATAAAGTTTTCTCATGTAAACATTCAATTGCATCAAATGATTGTTTGAAATTTGTCACAGGTCATTAGGTTATCCCTGCATATTTTAATGTTAAAATAGGATACAGAATATACTACAGGGAAGCGATGATTATGCGCAAAATTTATCTGTTTTTATTGATTGCTTTAATGTTTATTCTGGTAAGTTGCACGAATGATTCCGATGCCAATCAAGATGTAGAAGATATTAAGGGATTAGTACATTCTTATTCAATTGGACAATTTTCTGATGATGTTTCAGCTTCAATCACTTCACATGAGCTGATCGTCAATGAAAATGGTGAAGAAGAAATTTATGATATATCTGCTGAAGATTTTTTCGTCTCTATTGCACCGTTTAAAACAACGACCCACGAGTGTGCGATTCATAGTTTAACAGGCTGCCAAGGTGAACTCGTTGAAGATACATTCCAAGTGCATATTGAAGATGAACAAGGCGAAGTTATTATAGATGAAGAAATGTCAACACTTGCGAATGGATTTATTGATTTATGGTTACCACGCGAGCGAACTTATCATGTGCGATTTGAACAAGATGATTATCTCGCGGAAGGTGAAATTTCAACCTTTGAAAATGATGATACGTGCATTACAACGATGCAATTAAAAGATCAAACATAGGAAGATAAAAGTGACTTTAATGTGAATAACATTAAGGTCATTTTTAATTGCAAATTAAGTAAAGCAGATTGTTAAAATGTCTTTTAATATGATTAATCGGATGATTTAGTTTAGATGCACCATTGATGCGCAAGTTCCCTGCCATAATCTAGAAGGTCAACTACAAAGCGTAAATGCTCTGACATTTTTCTAGTTATAATCATGCTTTTTTAAAATATAGTTTGACAATTCAGATAAGGTTATGTATTATTTAGAAAATAACGTCTGACCTCAGTTTAGCTAATTCTTCTCTAAACATAAAAATGTCTTTTTACTTTAATCTATTTTCAGTTATAAATATCGGAATCATTACAAACTTTCATTTTTTAAACGAATATGAAAGCGATTTCAAAAATGCAATCTCTTGTAAACTTAGAAATAAGAACGTGATTTTTCAAATGATTATTAGCAAACATATATAAGTAGAAATGATTTTTATTTAAATAAACAACATGAAAAAAATTCAGTTTAAAAAGGGGGCAATTTTATTGAAATCAAGGTTATTAACGGTTTTGATTTGGATGTTTGTTTTAGGTTTGATCGCTGTTGGTTGTTCTTCCACGGAAACAGATGTTGAAAAGACAACAGACACACCCGAAGATGATACGGAGCAAGAAGAGGTAGCAGAGGAAGAGGAAGAAAGTGAAGGAGAGGGCGAAGATTCTATGGCAGATGAGCTAAGATTTGCGATAAATGCTCAGCCACCAACCCTTGATCCTTTAATTAGTACGGCAGATGCTACAAGGGATGTTATTTTGCAGGTGTTTGAACCGCTCGTAACTCATAATTCAAGTCTTCAACCAGAACCGATGTTGGCAGAATCATTTGAGGAAAGTGATGATGGGAAAACAATTACGTTTAATTTAAGAGAAGGCGTTAAATTTCATAATGGAGATGAAATGACGGCTGAAGATGTTGTTGTATCGATGGAACGTTGGCTTGAACATTCATCCCGGGCAAAAGCTGCTTTTAGTAATGCTACATTTGAAGCTGAGGATGATTATACGGTATTGCTCAAGATGGAAGGTCCAAATAGAATTGCTTTATCTGTTCTTTCTAGTCCGACTCAAATGCCAGCAATTATGCCAAAAGAGATCGTTGAATCAGCTGGTGAAGAGGGTGTTGATGAATTAATTGGCACAGGTCCATATAAATTTGAAGAATGGAAACAAGATCAATATATTAAGCTGACACGATTTGATGATTACCAACCATCCTCAGACCCTAGTGATGGTCCGGCTGGAAAAAGAGAAGCATTTATAAAAGATTTATATTTTATGGTTGTCACAGATTCGAGTACACGTGTGGCAGGGATTCAAACGGGTGAATATGATATTGCCATGCAAATTCCTTTTGATAATTATGACCAATTAGAAGATGACCCTAATATAAAAACTTACACAGCGCCAGATGGTTTTGATTTACTTGTTTTTAATAATAAAGAAGGAATTTTAGCGGATGTTACCATGCGTCAGGCGATTGCTGCTACTTTAGATTTGGAGGCAATCTTACATTCTGCTTTAAGTAATGAAGTATTTTATAACTTAAATCCAGGCTTAATGTTAGAAGAACAAACGGATTGGTATTCAGATGCCGGGAAGAAAGTTTACAATCAACAAGATCTGGATAAAACAGAACAATTGTTAGAGGAAGCGGGATATGATGGTGAAACGATTACACTTTTAACAAGTCGAGAGTATATGAATCAATATAATGCTTCTGTTGTTATAAAGGAGCAATTAGAGCAGGCAGGAATGAATGTTGAACTCGAAGTTTATGACTGGGCGACTGTGCAAGAAATACGCTCAGACCCTTCTGCTTACAATGCATTTATTACAGGGTTTAGTATAAGTACCGATCCTACTCAATTTATCTTTTTAGATTCTAAAAATGAATGGGATGGTTGGACAGAAAGTGATGAAATTGATCGAATACTTGATGAAATTAGAAGTTCTACTACACAAGAAGAAGCGATGGAATTAAATACGGAGTTGCAAGAAGAATTTTGGTCTTATTTGCCAGGTATTAAATTTGGCGACAAAAATTTCCTCTATGCTATTTCTGAAGATGTCGAAGGATTTCAAGATATCAATGGCGTGATGTTATGGAATGTGAAAAAATCAAATTAAAGTAAATTGGTGCCTCATGTGAACGATGCATGAGGCATCAAAATGATTAATCAAACGTAAGGAGCTAAGCAAATGAGAATCGCTATTGGACAAATCGCCCATGAAACAAATACTTTTTCTAGTGTTAAAACAGATATCAAAATGTTTAAAAGTTATGAATGGCTTCATGGTGATGAAATACTCAATAAACATACAGGCGTACGAAATTATGTCGGAGGCATGATTGACGCTGCAAGGAATCAAGATATAGAGCTTGTGCCAATATTTTCGACATATTGTAATCCTTCAGGTTCGATTACGAAACATACATTTGAAGTGATCAAAGATGAGCTGATGTCAGGTTTAAAAGCAGCTGGCGAATTAGATGCTATTTGTCTTGCACTTCATGGGGCAGGTGTTGCTGAAGGTTATGATGATATAGAAGGTGAAATTTTAAAAGAATTACGAAGAGAATTTGGTTATAATATCCCAATTGTTGCCTCACTTGATTTGCATGGAAATATAACAGATACGATGGTAAAAGAAGCAGATGCATTATTTGGTGTAAATTTTTATCCACATACCGACTCTTATGACCGGGGCATGGAAGCGATGGCAATGGCTGTGAAGATGGTTAACGGAGAAGTCAAACCAACGATGTCGTTAGTCAAATTACCATTGTTATTATTTTTCACAACAACCTATGAATCGCCTGAAAAAGATATTAATGAATTATGTTGGGAATTAGAGAAGCGAGAAGGGATTATTGATTGTACATTTTTCCACGGATTTGTCCGAGCAGACATTCCTGATATTGGTGCTTCTGTTATTACGATTACAAATAATAATCAACAAGAAGCGGATAAACTGGCTCAGAAAGTAGCAAATAAGATATGGGAGTTACGGGCTGATTTTATACGTAAGTTTCCTACACCTAAAGAAGGTATCGAGCAAGCTCTTAATATTAATGGTAAGCCGATCGTTATTAACGAAGCCTCCGACAACCCCGGAAGTGGAACGCCGGGTGATGGAACAATACTTTTGCAGAAAATGTTAAAGACGAATGCCCCAGAAACATGTTTTGGTTTTATATATGACCCGGAAGTTGCTGAAGCTGCTCATCGAGCGGGTGTCGGATCTATGATTCGTGTAAAATTAGGTGGGAAAACTGATGAGATGCATGGTGAACCTTTAGCCATTGAAGCATACGTAAAAAGTTTGACAGACGGAAAATTTATTCAATCTTCACCAGTATCGAAAGGATCCCGTGTCAATTTAGGCAAGTCTGTTCGCTTACAAGTAGGAAATGTCGATGTTATTGTTTGTTCGGTAAAAACACAAACATTAGATGAGCAAGTTTTTTTACTTCACGGGATTAATGTAGCCGACTATAAAATTGTGGCCCTTAAATCATGTCAGCATTTTCGAGCGGCATTTCGTTTAATTGCAAAAGAAATTATTACGGTTGATTCACCTGGTTTAAGTACGAGTAGTGCTGCTTACTTTACATATAAAAACATCCCAACATCGATTTATCCGCTAGATGAAAAGGTTAACTATTGATTTAAACATTTGTAAAACAAATACAGCCTTGCTAATGACAGCAACATGACGTATAAATATAATAGATCAGTGAGTAGGAGACTAACAAATTGTTAGTCTCTTATTCGATTGGTGAAAAATAGTTTATATTGCTTTTGACTGTCCGATCAGAACATAACGTATTAGGAGAGAATTAATAATGTTTCAGCGACAATCATTTTTATTAATCATTTTAGTAACGATTTTTTTAAGCTTAACAAGTTGCGATTTATTCGATGAAACAATCAATGATCCAATCTCAGTTGATCAAGATAGCGTGACACATATTGTTGATTTGGTAGAGATTGAAAATTTCCGCTCAGGAGCCCTTGAACATATTTTAGAAGGTGAAATAAATCATCAAGGTCAGGCAGTTGGATACCATTATGATCGTTTACCAACAAAAAAGGGTGAAATTATAAGTGGTAGTCAAACAGAGCCCAATGACCATGGAGTATATGAAGCAAAAGTTAGCGTCAATGACATTGAAAAAACAGCAAATGCAGGGTTATCGACGTTTTTTCCTGATGAATGGGATACGCAAGATGTAGTCGATGCGATTAATGAAGCATATGACACAAAAACTTTTATATCAGGTAATACATATGAAGGATTAACGGATGAAGGCATCATTATTCGAATGTATTTAGATGACAAGGAAAAAATTATTTCTGCTTTTCCAATCTATTAAGGAGTGATATTTTTGTATGACATTAAAGAAATTACTTTAAAAAACAAACAGTATGAAAAGAAGCGGAAAATCATTACATTTCATGATGAGGCTATGACTATTGTCGGTGAATTTTTAATGACCGACGCTCCGTTAATGGATGGAAAAGTTTTGCACATCATCGAACGAGTAATCCAAGGCAAGGAAGAAACAGCAACATTCACTGGTCAACGATGCCAATTAATGATTGCAAAGGATGAAACGACGATTGTTGATCTTTATGCAGAAAGACCCGGTATGACTAAACTCGCATCATATACGATTGATACGATTACTTTGCTAGACCTTATTCATATGTGGTTACAACGATTAAGTGAGTAAACGGCCTCCTAGGAACCACCAAAATGTACTCTGTTGACTAATCATTACATAAAAATTTTGACGTATCGTCAGCTGTATAACGAAGCCAAACATATATCACACTTTTTGTTTACATTAGTTTAAAGACGTCTTAAAAACTTATTTTTCCAGTTTAAAACTTACATAAAACCTGTTAAAATTGTAGATACATAGATCATTTTGTCAATTGAATACTCTCTTCCCTCACGATGAGGAATTATTTCATCATGTTATTTATATGTGAAAAGATAAGATGTTTTCCTGCAAAATAATGAACAGAATTCGTGTTTTGTTGTTTTAAAGATGAAATTCTCTCAAGTTAAATCCAATTAAACGATTAATTGCATTCAAATAAGCTTTTTTACAGCAATATCCCTCAAAATATTTATAAGCTACGCCAATAGAATCTGAGTTTTGGGCATCACTATCATAGAAAATGACATAAAATAATCCATGTTCTTCATCAAGTCAATCTTATAAAGTTATAAAACTACTATTTTAGATTGGAGAAGACAATGAAAAAGCTTAAAGAAAATAAACTTATTTCTGCAATCATTTTTATTCCATTACTTATTCTTAGTATTTTCATTATTTTACATATATTTGATAAACAAACTGATGTCCCAAATGTATATACAGATGTGCAAGAATGGGGAAAATATGCAGGAATTAATATAAATATAAAAACTGAAGAAGCAGATAACTATTCAACTTCAATTAGTACTCCAATCACATCGAGCGATTATGTGAATGATTTTATTGAACAATGGTTAGTTGCTGAGGAGGATCGTTTTCTTGTTGATTTAAATAGGTTATCCAACCGATTAACTGATGATATGATGGCCCATTTTAATATTCAATTAGAAATCGATCAACTAACTGCTGATATATACAACTTAATTTTTACAACATTCACATATTTAGGGGAATCGAGTGGAGAACATACAACAAAAGTATTTACGCTTGATTTAGCTAACGATCATATTTTTGAATTGACTGAAATTATCAATTTAGACGATGAAAAAGTGTTTAATAAATTTCAGAAGATCGTAAACAAGGTTATCAAAAACGACGAACAAATTGTTGAGTCAATCGATGTTAGTTCTTTTGAACGCTCACTTAATGAGTATGAACAATTAGAATGGAGCATTCACGAAGATCAATTGACATTACATTTGCATGCCACAGAGGTTTCATCAGATACGAAAGACACTGTTGAGCTCGATATTCCCTTAGAAAAATTAACAACAGTTGTTGACAAACAAATCGTTCAAGATTTTGATTTAACGGTTATCGATGAAAAAATCGAGGAAGAACGAAAACAAGCTCAGTTAGAAAAAGAGCGCAAACAAAAAGAGAAGGAAAAAGAGGCGGAAAAAGAAGATCAATCATCAATTGATACAGACGCAGACGAAGCCGTAGATGATGATGGAAAATATGTTGCTCTTACGTTTGATGATGGACCGAGTGGAACGGTTACACCAGAAATTTTGCATATTTTAAATGAGTTTGATGCCGTTGCAACATTTTTCATGTTAGGTATTCAAGTTGACTATTACCCAGAACTTGCCGCTGAAGTGGCTAGCCAAGGTCATGAAATAGCCAATCATACACAAAATCATATGAATTTAACGACAGTACGTAATGATGTGGCTCGTCAAGAAATTGCACTTTCACGGGAGAAAATTGAAGAGGCGACAGGTGAAACGCCGCACCTTGTTCGTCCACCTTATGGGGCCTATGATAATGCGACGATTAATCTAGCATCTGAAAATGATGAAACACTTATCTTATGGTCGGTTGACCCAGATGATTGGAAACATCGTAATCCTCGTACGATTGAGCGAAATGTTTTACAAGCTGTTAGACCTGGTTCAATAATACTTTTACACGATATTTATGAATCAACCGCTGAAGCTTTGCCAAATATATTAGAAGAGCTCAAAAAGCAAGGTTATACTTTCGTTACTGTTTCACAACTCATGGAACAAGAGGATATGGCAGCGATGAAAGTGATTCGTGGGCAATAAATAGATATGATTAATAATATTAGCCATCTATGGTAAAGTATAGGTGGTTTGATCAATATCGATCAAAGAACCCTCACTTGTATGTGGTGTGAAAGTGGGGGTCATTTAAGTGGGAGCAATTTATTTTAGGAGGCTTTTCTTTGGATAAACGTGTCTATTTATTAATGGCCATTGCATTTGGCGTAGGAATGGTTGAACTCATTATCGGGGGAATACTAGACTTAGTAGCGCTTGATTTACATATTACTGAAGGTCGTGCTGGATTACTTATTACTTTTTTTGCGTTGACGTTTGCGATTAGCGGTCCGATCTTATTATATTTTACACGAAACTTTGATCGTAAAACGGTCACACTTTTTGCATTATTCATCTTTTTTATAGCTAATTTAATTGTCATTTTTAGTTCATCATATAGTATGGTTTTATTTTCAAGAATATTATCGGCGGCAAGTGGGTCATTGCTAATTGTCCTTTGTTTAACACTGGCGAGTCACATTTCATTGCCTAAATATCGTGGTCGTGCGATTGGATTAGTCGTCATGGGAATTAGTGGATCAGTTGTGTTAGGCTTACCGATCGGTGTTAGCTTAGGGCATGCTTTCGGATGGCGTAGTCCTTTTATACTTGTCGCTATATTGACGATTGTTTTAGCGATTAGTGTTTTAATCTTTTTTGGTAATGTTCCCCTTAAAGAGACACTAACCTTACGTGAACAAGTTGAAACATTAAAAAACAAGCGAATTCTTTTCGGTCATTTAACGACATTTTTCTTTCTGGCAGGGCACTTCACATTGTACGGTTATTTAACACCATTTGTTCAAGAAACATATGGTTTTGCGGGTACATTAATTACAATCGTCTATTTTGTTTATGGACTTGCGGCGGTTGCCGGTGGCGGATTAGCCGGTTTTACAGCGGATCATTTCGGTGTGCGCCAAACGTTATTAACGACGATCATTTTATTAGGTGTCTCACTTTTAATTATTTCTTATCAGTCGTTAGTTATATTTTGGCCCATATTAGTTCTCTGGGGAATTTTAAGTTGGGCGATTACACCACCTGTGCAAACACATTTGATTAATCTGGCAAAAGAAACGGCAGATATTCAACAAAGTTTAAATAATGCTGCCCTTCATTTAGGAATTGCTTTTGGCACGTTTGTTGGCAGTATTATAATTGATAATTTTTCGGTAGTCATTAATCCTTTTATTGGAATTATTTTCGTTGGGTTATCTTTTTTCTCAGCAAGATATTCATTGCAACCAAAATAAGTCAATAATTTTCGAAATGATGTAATATGGTGGAAAGACATATGTTTATACAAGTAATGAACGGTTAATCATCAAATATAATGAAAAGACGAAATCTTTATAGATGATATTGAGAATTTGCATACTGATATTGTCAATGTCTACTATCAAAAATGGAATTACTCGTAGTTTATTACGTTTGATGAATATATTTTGAGTTGACATATACAAAAAGTGGTCGTGTCATTTTGTGAATGATCTATTCAGATGGAGGTGCACTATGAAAGAAGTAACACCGAGTGAAGTTGCTAATATGTTAAGTGATCCAAAGGTGATTATTGTTGATGTCAGAGAAGATTTTGAAGTAAATTTAGGTACGATTCCTGGTGCAAAACATATCCCTTTACATGAGATCACGAGTCGTTTTCAGGAGCTTAATAAAAGTGATAAACATGTTATTATATGTCGCTCAGGTAGTCGTAGTGGTGTGGCAACACACTATTTAAATGAACAAGGCTATGATGCATATAACATGGTTGGTGGAATGATTGATTGGCATGGCAATATTGAATAATGTTGTAATTTTTATAAATTAACGATTAAAATGTGTAAAAGTAACATTTTTTAATAAGTGTATGGATTGCCCGTACCACTCTTACAAATATGTCATAAATTAATGTGAGGGTGGGATGAGATATGTTTGATATTTTGCTGATGGCAACAGCTGTCGTTGCTGTGACAAATGGAATTGTGCAAGCGATCAAACAAACTAAGTTAATACCGAGCCGCTTTTTACCGATCATTGCTATAGTTGCTGGTCTTATTTTAGGATCAACGGCATCATTTTTCAACATTAGTTTGATTGAACGGTTATGGGCAGGAATGATTAGCGGTTTAGCTGCAACTGGTTTATTTGAACTCGGGAAAAACTTCAACCACAAAGATTAAGGCACGAATCACTAATCGGTTAAGTCATCCAACAAATCAAGTAACAATTGATTGTCAATTTATTCATTATTCACGATTGTTAGACTCATAAATAATTTTTCAAATAAGTATCACAGCTTTTAGATAAATGGCTTATAGTTATCAATCATTACAAAGCAAGTTATTAAGAAATAGAAAATATCGGCAAAAAATATTATCGGGCCTTTGTTCGCTATTATGACCTGCTTTGTATCAATTGTTTTTAGTGGCCTAACATTGTAAAAAAGTGAATGAATTAACGAATAACAAACAGCTTTTTGAGCACTTATTATTAGATAATTGTGAATATATGATATAATTAGTGTTACAATATCAATTGAATCAATTATTTTAATTGATAAAAGGATGGGATGAATGATGACAAAAAATGATCGATTAAAAATTACGAAAGAGAAAGAAATGCGGACGAAAGAAATTTCAAAGATGATCAGTGAAGGTGGCCTAGGATCGGAAAAATACTATGATATTGAAAAGAAAAATACGCCAAAAACATCATCGGAAGAAAACACTAACAAATAATTAAAGCGAATCATTCGAAATTGTTCATCCAAACGGACATCCAGTATGTATTTTAAATAATCCAAGTTAAATCAGAAACGGTGAGAATCCCTCAACCTTAAGCATAAAAACTTTAGGTTGGGGGCTTTTTATTTGTAACTTTTATGAAATTCTATCAATCATACAAGTGATCATTTATTTGCGCAAATTTCAAGAATAAAAAATATCATTCATGGCATATGTTCATACAGGTTCCAGAACACAAGGTTAAAATATAGTAAATTTCACTGTGACTAAGTAATCACAACCGTTAATACCGCAGGGGCTATCCTGGACCATCCCTATGACAATGGGACTAATTGGTTTAAAAGATACTTATAATCTACTTTAACCCTTATGGTTGACTGCTTAGTCTTTGCTATTTAATAAATAAGTTACCAATTATTGTCATATTTCTATTAACTTTATACTACAAAAGATCAAACGTTTATACCATATTATGTAAAAATAAACTCAATCTTTTGATGCTTGTTATAGATAAAGCCTTTTTATAGACTTGTATAGAGAGAAACTTAGTCTGCAAGCATTGAATGTATTTGACAGATATCAATCAGTTATTTTTATAAAATATGACTAACTTTTGTGAGGTCCAGTTTCATGATCGTTAATAAAAATAATCAAAAAATAATAGCTAAAAACGTTACTTATACAACGAACGTTTGGCAAAGGTTGACAGGGTTAATGGGAAGGAAATCATTAAAACAAGATAGTGCATTTTTTATATATCCATGTCAACAAGTACATACCTTTTTTATGAGGTTTTCAATTGATTGTGCATTTATCGATGATAACTATAAAGTCATTAAATTATATGAGTCACTTAAACCATGGCGGATCAGTCGAAAAGTATCGAGAGCATATGGTGTTATTGAGTTTCCAGCAGGGACGATAAAAAGTACCTCAGTTAAGGAACAGGACACGCTACGTTTTATTAAGGAGACAGCAAAATGAGGTTTAGTTCAAAACATGTTCAACCGATGCCTATAGGTAAATTGCTTAAACAATCGATTAAATTAGGCAAACAAATCTTTTTATTATCATTACCTAGCAATATATTAATTATTATAGGTACTTCTTCACTTGCTTATTTATTTTATTCATATGGTTTAAATTTAGGAGTTGAAACTACATCACTAGCAACGATAGCTATTTTTAATAATCTGCTATTTATTTCAGTCACAGGGGCTAATGTTTTTAATTTGTTATTGCAAAATGGTCAACAAAAATATTTAACAATTATCAAAAAAAGCCTATGGAATACTTTTAAAATTATTCCAACCATATTAGTAGCTACGCTGTTATATGCTATTTCTGTTTCGATGGGATTGGTTTTATTAATTATCCCTGGCCTACTACTATTAGGTTTCTTTGGATTATATACCCAGGTTATTACATTAGAAAGCAAAGGGATTGTTACATCACTTACTCGAAGTTGGCAACTTGTCAAGGGATCTCTTGCTAAAGTATTCTTTAGCATATTTACGATCTTGTTGATTACAAATCTTATGATTATACTGTTAGCTGTTTTAGGGGATGGTTTCATTAATAAAGATCATTTTTGGATTAACATATCAGCCGACTTATTAGCTTATATTTTCATTATGCCTTTTATTGGATCTTTTTTAGCATTACTTTATCTTGATTCACGGGCAAGCCAGGAAGCATTTGATTTGACAACATTAAAAGAAAAAACAAGTACTTATTAATATTTTCTATTATATATTCAGCTATTCAGGAGGAGCATCATGCTAGCTAAAATTAGTTTCAGATTACTCGTTATTATTATAGGTGCAAGTGGCATCGCTTTGCTTACATACAATTATTTATCATCATTACAAGAAACAAAAACAGTTGTCGTTAGTTCAACATCAATTCCAGAAAAAACAATTATTACTGAAGAGATGTTAAAAACAATTACCGTTGAGGCAAACAGTGTTGATATGTTATTAAAAAGTCATGTGAATGACGAATCTTTAGTAGAAGGGGCTATTGCGAAAAAGCCAATTGAAGAAGGGGAACCTATTAAAATGGATCCCGAGTTTCTCGTTTATCCTGATGATCAACACAAATATATTACCAAAGATGGAAAAGTAAGCTTGGATAAGTTTATTCCAAATGAGAAGCGGCTTTTTACACTAGGGTTAATTCCAGAAGATTCAGTAGACAATCGTTTGAAAAAAGGTGATTTTGTCGATGTTATTTTAACGGCAGAGACTCCTGATGAAGTTCTCGGCGAAGAAGTTTTTTCAAGGATGATTTTACAATATGTCGAGATACATGATGTAGAAAAGTTCGATGAAAACCAAGTGAGTGGCTTAGCAAAGGAATCTTTAGTACAACATGTCACTTTAATTGTTTCACCACAGGAGGCAGTTGCATTAGCGACAGCACGAGAACAAGGAAATATAAGTCTTGTGTTAAATCCATCAGATGGTGAAGAAATGGATGTTCGAATGATTTACGAGTCAACGTTCCAATATTAACTAATTCGTGATTGATAAGGAGCTATAAATATGGATCCTAGTTTTATACCAGGTAGTGACCAACAAAGCTTAAAGGTTGCAGTAATTGATAATAGCCAAACATTTAAGCAAGATATTGAAAAATACTACGAAGAAAATGTTAACGAAAATATTAAAGTTGTGTTTACATCTAATCATTTAGAGCAACTTTATGATTTTTTAAATAGTCATGAAGTTGATGTGGTTTTATTAAATGAGAACAATATCAATCCAAATGAAGCTTGGTATGCTGAACTAATGGATAAAGATATCGCTAAAGTTATTATTATTACAGAAAATTTAAGATTCTTAAGTGAAACAGAGCTTATTCATAAAAACGTCGATATATTGTATAAGTACACACCGATGGGAGTTTATACACAAAGAATATTGGCATTTGTACCTAAGGGTCGAAGAAAGGAAGTTTTCACCCATATTAACCCAACCGTTAAAGAACAAACGGAAAAGAAAATTGCTCTATATTATTCCCCAAAAGGTGGGGTGGGTACGACAACCATTGCGGTAAATACTGCCTCACAATTATCTTTAAAAGGTAAAAAGGTTTTGTTGGTTGATTTTGCAGTTTATGGGCATATTGCGACAATATTTGATTTACCACAAACCGTAAAAGGACTCGCAAATATCATTAGTGTTCTAGAGCAAGGGTCAGCTAATAAAGACAAACTAAAGGAAGTGGCACGAAACACGATTGAAACGGTTTCGATTCGTGGGAGTGAATTAGATATTTTATCTGCCGCATCACCTGTAAAAATGTCTTCTTTATCTTTAGAAGAAACAGATGCAATATTGAGTGCAATCGTTGAACTCGATTATGATGCGATAGTTATTGATACTTCCACAGACTTATCTGAAAGAAACATTTCATTAATGAGTGTGGCAACAGATTTGCTTTTTATATTGACACCAGATGTCGTTGCTAATTGGTCAATGATATCTTCATTAGAAGTTATCCAAAGATTAAACAAGCCTGCTCAAAATCGTTATTTAATTATTAACGCATATTACGATGCTATTGGTTTTCCAATATCTGAAATCGAAACGTTGTTGTCAATGGAAGTTTCAGCTCTCATTCCTTATAAATTCCAACAAATTCAAGGTTATTCAAATCGTGGAGTAATATTAGCTGAACGACCATTATTAAAGTTAAATAAATACTATAAAAGCGTCGCACATCTTATAGACCCAATCTTCTCCAAAAAAGAAATTGCTAAAAATAACGGATTGAAAAGGGGAGTGTTTGCGTAATGGGGATTGAACAAGCCATCAAACGTAAACAAAGAGATTTTGATAGCGATAGTTTTAGTGATCAGCAACAAGATTATGTAGATATAAAAATTGAAGAATTGAAACAACACGTTCGGGAAGAAGTCATAAAAGAAAGTTCTAAAGAACAAAATCTACTCGTTGATAAAAATAAATTACGTTCAGCCGTTTGGCAAGCGTTAGAGCATATTGAATCGACAAGCTATCAAGAACTTTTCCTAACAACCGAAGAACGTCGGACATTAACCGAAGAAATTATGCAACAATTAATCGGTTTTGGTATTATCGACCCACTTATTAAACGCAACGATATTACAGAGATCATGATTAATGGAACAGATCATATTTTTGTCGAAAAAAATGGTCAGCTCGATTACGCATTAGATGATTATGGCGAAAGAATTAAATTTAAGTCAGAAATGGATTTATTGACGATTATCGAAAAAATTGTTGCCCCGATTAACCGTAAAGTTGATGAGGCGAATCCAATTGTTGATGCGAGACTACCTGATGGGTCACGAGTGAATGTTGTGATTAGACCGATTTCTCTAGGTGGTCCTATCGTTACGATTAGGAAGTTCCCTGAAAATCCATTCACAATGGATGAATTAATTAATTTTGGCTCATTAGATAAAAATATTGCTGAATGGTTAAAGAAATTAGTTCAAGCAAAATATAATATCGTCATTTCTGGTGGAACAGGTTCTGGTAAGACGACATTTTTAAATGCTTTAAGTATGTATATCCCACAGGATGAGCGGATTATTACAGTTGAGGACTCTGCCGAATTGAAAATAACTCAAATCGATAACTTAGTTCGGTTAGAAACACGACCACCAAATGTTGAAGGTCAAGGTGAAATAACGATGCGAGCTTTAGTTCGTACGGCTTTACGGATGCGTCCGGACCGAATTGTTGTCGGGGAAGTAAGAGGTGGGGAAGCTTTAGATATGTTACAAGCAATGAATACCGGACATGATGGATCGCTAACGACCGGACACGCTAACTCAGCAGTAGATATGTTATCTCGTCTAGAAACGATGGTCTTAATGTCAGGTTTAGAGCTCCCGCTGTCAGCTATTAGACAACAAATTGCGTCATCTATAGAAATTATTGTACAACTTGGCCGACTAAGAGATGGTTCAAGAAGAGTATTACAAATTACCGAAGTAACAGGTTATGAAAATGGTGAAATCCAAACAAATGATTTGTTCCGGTTTGAAACAGATTCACATAAAAGTAGTTCAGACTATGTTGTTGGACAATTAAAACCAACGGGATACCAAATGCAACAAATCGATAAGTGGCAAATTACTGGATTTACTGGTCATCCATTAAAGCAACGAGCAAAAGATACCCTCATTTAGGAGATGGTTAATTTGTTATTAACTTATGTACTTATTCTCTGTCTCATCTTTATTATTATTCGGGCAGTAGCAGAGCTTGTTCAACTTATTTTATATGGTGGAATACCTCGTCAGAAAGAAATTAATAAGACGCTTCACCGTGTAAAGGTGAAAAAAGAAGATTCAAATAAGCGATCACGACAGTTTTTTACAGATGTTTCGTTAAATTACACACAAACATTTTTAGTTTGTTTAGGCATGTTTATATTTGGCTTTTTCCTATTTAGAAGTATTTTACCGGCATTGTTAATGTCTTTACTAGGCCTATTATATCCACGAATAAAAGCTGCTCGAGATAAAAAGCGTGTTGAAGAAAAATTGTTATTACAGTTTAGAGAAGCCATTTTATCTTTAGCAAGTTCATTAAAAGCAGGTTCATCATTACAAATGGCATTACAAAGATGTGAAACTGATCTTGATCGAGAGCTAAGATTACAAAAAGAAAAACCAATGTTAGATGCTTTAAAAACGATGAACAGTGATATTCAACTAGGTAAACCTATTGATGATGTATTGACTGATTTTAAAAATGAGCATGAATTAGAAGATATTTCCCATTTTATTGATGCAATTATTATGACACGCTCTAAAGGTGGCAATTTAGCAGATGTCATTACAAATACTGCTGAATCGATATCTGATAAAATTTTAATCCAACAAGAAATCAAATTAGCAACTGCTCAAAAAAGAATGGAAGCTAGTGTTTTAACGTTTATGCCAGTCGGTTTAGTCGTCATATTAATGGTTTTAAATCCAGGCTATATGCAACCGATGTATGACACAACCCTTGGTACAATATTGCTGTTTGTCGCAATTATTATGTTAGTCATCAACTATTTTATCGGTAGAAAAGTAACTAATATAGATATTTAAAGGAGAAAAAAATGCCTTTATTGATAGCAATATCCGTTTTCATTTTCGTTATATTAGTTTTTACCCCCGCAACGTTTATTGAAGAAAACATTGTTCGACGTCGCTTAATCAATGTGCCTAAATTATCAAATACTAAAGCACGGTTTTCCATCACTCGATTAACGCCTGTCATTATAAATACAATGTCACTTTTTAATTTGAAAATTACACAAGAAAGACGCAGGAAAATTAACGAAAATCTTGAACTAGCAGGTCAGGAACAACGGTTTACGGTTGAAGATTTTGTATCATTAAAAATATTGTTAGGTTTATTGTTTCCACTATATTTAATATTTTTATGGCTAATCAATCAAAATACAATGTTACTATATCTAGCAATGTTCACAGTGCCAATTGGTTATTTTGCACCTGATCAATGGATAAAATCAAAATTAAAACAACGCCAAACAATTATAAAAAAAGAATTACCATACATGTTAAATGGAATTGCTATTATGAGTGAAGCGGGATTAAACCTTGTTCCAGCATTACAAGAGTTCGCCAAAAATGATGATAGTATCTTAGCTTCTGAGATTAGGAAAGTTGTCCAAGATATATCGGTTGGCCACTCGCAAGTAACTGCCTTAGAAAGGATGGCTGAACGTTGTCAAGTCGATGAAGTGAACCGATTCATCTCTGCACTTTCACAAAGCATTGAACGAGGTTCATCAGGTATTACAAATGTACTGCGTGATCAGGCCTCAGAAGTATGGGAAACGAGAAAAAAGGATGCGCAACATTTAGGAGAGCAGGCGTCAATGAAACTATTTTTACCACTACTCATTTTAGCATTACCAGCAACGGCAATTTTTATTTTGGGTCCGGCGATTATAACGATTGCTGATTTTATAATCAATTTTTAAAATTATATGCTAGAAAACATTGAGGGAACTACCTGTTTTGAGGTTTACAAATAAATATAGTGTCAGAGGAGCATATCAAATGGCAACTCAATTTATTGCGATCCAAGAAGCGACAAGGATATTTTCAAAAGCAATGCAGCCTTATAAAAAATGGCTAGAAAAAGTTCATATCAGTTCTTTAATAGAAATTGATGAGAAATTATATCGAAGTGTATGTACACTTAGTCGTTTCAACCGTAAGTATTTGCGTAAAGTAGTTTTATGCACAGAACAAGGTGAAATAGTTAAGTCACAGGAACTGGTGCAAAGACATTTTGAGATATTAACTTACTTACATTATTTTAAAGTGTTCTCTAATGATATTGCATTTGACGCTACTCAGTACGGTGAAGAAAAATTTGGTGCTGTAAAAAGATCATTAAATAAACTGTATCATGAATTATTTTCTAAGTTATCAAAAAGTGAGCAAACCGCTATAACAGAACATCTAACATACTATGATGAGATGATTTATTGGCTAGATGAATTAGCAGAGCTTTCAAAAGAATGTTTAAAACTGATTGAACAGTTAAAACAGCTTACAGCAGACGATACATTAACAGCTGATTTTATTGACTACATGCATCGAATGATGATTAAACGTGAAAAGATTCGCAACAATGTAGAGGCAGTGATTTTAGAAAATGGCCTAAAAGTACGAAGATCGATCAAAGCAATTTTACATGATGATAAATACACAAAACACATTAGTAATAATGATGACAAAACTCGAGTGTTAGTAGAGACTGACAATGCACAAAATATTGAATATAAGGTTATTCAAAATGGGAAAAAGGATTGGAAAGTTATCGAAAAATGGTTAGAAATTGATAAAGGTAAATTTACTGTTGAAAAATATGTGTCTGATTTATTCGATTCAGAACATGCCAAAATATTTTTCCTAGTTAATACAAAACTTATTGCAACTGAGCATTGGGTATATTCTCAAAAGTTAAAATATTAGTATTAAATACTGAAAGGTATGGTCAATATATCTTCTATTCTATTGACATTTATAGGTTTATTCATAGCGACGTTATACGATTTAAAAAATCGCCGTATCCCTAATCTATTAACCATCAGCATGACTCTAGCAGGATTCATAAATAGTTTTATCAATAAAGGATTTGTTAGCTTAGGTGAGCATGTTTTAGCCTTTTTAATAGGATTCATTTTCTATTTTCTATTTTACCTAATAGGTGCTTTTGGTGCAGGAGATGTCAAGTTAATCGCAAGTTTAGGTGCAATAATGGGTTTAAAATTTATTTTGATCGCATCTATTTTGATACTTTTAGTTGGCGGTATAATATCTTTCATGATTCTTTTGAAAAATAACGGATTACTTTATATAGCTAGTCTCTTAAAAAACACCTTTCGTTTGTTATTTACAAGAAACATGACTCAAATGAAAAAAAATGCTGTGCGATCTGAAAGAAATTCATATCCATATACAATCGCAATTGTAGCAGGGAGTTTGATGACAATATGGTATATATATTCGATCAGTTAAAGAAAAAATTGAAAAGTATCCGTAAAAAAGATGATGGGCAGGCACTAACTGAATTTGCTTTAGTCGTCCCCATATTAGTTATGCTAGCCATTGGAATTTTGTTACTAGGTTACTTTATATATTGCCACATCATCGTCGTAAGCGCAGCAAATCAGGGGGCTCGGGCAGGTAGTGCTTTAATTGCAGACCCCGATGTAACCCCTTATGAAGCAACTGTAAAAGCTAGGCAAACAGCAAATACTTTGTTAAGTAATGGTTTAAATATTAATTATGGGGAAGTTGATATTCAACAACATAACTCCTTTGATGTTACTGTAAACTATAATTTTAAATTCCCAATAAGCCTACCAGGTTTGCCTAGTTCACATACTATTTCATATACAGCAAGTTACATGATTTGGGGTGATACATGAAGTGAAAATAAATTTAAGTACATCTAATGAAAAAGGAGCGGTTTATCCTATTGTATTAGTTTTGATCCCCGTTCTCTTAATGTTTTCCGGCTTAATTATTGATGTTGGGATGGGTGTATATCAACATACAAAATTAACTGGTGCAGTCGATGCAGCGGCTGTTGGTTCATTAGATGCTTATGACCGCGATGAATGGGAAGAAAATGAAAATATCGTTATTGATTATGGTGATGCCTTGCAATTAGCAACAATTTATTTAACAAAAAATATGCCTGATGCCACATTAAAGTCTATTCGTGTGGAAGAAGACAAAGTCTATGTCGAAGCAAAAGCAACTGCTCAACTTTTTTTTATGAATATTTTTGGAAAAAGCGATATGGACATTAGTGCATCAGCAAGAGCTAGTTTACAAGATGGCTCTTAATGAGACCCCTTATAAAATTATTAAAGATATTAATGACATGTAGAGGAGGAGACGTGTGAATCATTTTTTGAAAGGTGCAGGTAAAAAATTATTACAATTTTTTACAATAGTCATTCTTGTATTTATGACAACACCGATTGCTGTTTTAGCTGAAGACAGTGATTTCCTGCGACCTGGAATAGACGAAGCAGATGAGCAGAATGACATCAAACCAGGTTGGGAAGACGGTAATAGTAGGCCGGTATATAATCATCCGGATAGAGACTTTAACTGGGATGAAATATATATAGGAGATTCAAATTCAGGTAATGGCTCCGGTTCCGGCGGCGGTCCAGGTTCAAACGGTAATGGTTCCGGTTCCGGCGGCGGTCCAGGTTCAAACGGTAATGGCTCCGGTTCCGGTGGTGGTCCCGGTTCAAACG
>Ga0079225_10000509_pt1 | contig 20958 bp, 21 predicted proteins | sample Poulit2012_FD_76344 | JGI IMG/M metagenome (GOLD analysis project Ga0079225, IMG submission 76344) | Agricultural soil microbial communities from Georgia to study Nitrogen management - Poultry litter 2012 | ecosystem: Environmental > Terrestrial > Soil > Agricultural land | place: USA: Georgia... | reverse complement strand
CTGACCGGCTGGCTCGAAGGCTATGTGGGCACGCGTGATCTGCTTGACGATCTGCGGCCCGGCAAGCCGGAGTTGACGCTGCGCCTGCGTTCCGGCGCGTCGGCGCTGGGCGTGGATGCGGCCGTCATCGCTGCCCAGCTTCGGGCCGCCTTCTTCGGCGTTACCGCGCGCGAGATCCAGCGCGACGGCGAGGCGATCGAGATAGATGTGCGCCTCGACGAAGGAGACCGCGACCGGCTCGATGCCCTGGATGATTTCCTCGTTGTGGGACCGGGGGGCGTGCAAATTCCGCTCCAGGTGCTGGTCCATATCGAGGAGGGGCGTGGCTGGGCCCGTACCCAGCGCATCGACCGCATGCGCACCGTGACGGTACGCGGTGATGTGGACACGCGCATCGCCAATGCCAACCAGATCATCCAGGACACGCTCTCCCGCTTCGCTCCGGAACTGGCGGCGCGCTATCCTGGCATCACGCTTGGCCTCAGCGGCCAGGCCGAGGATTCGGGGAAGACGGGAGCGTCCCTGATGCGCGGTTTTGCCATCGGCATGATCGCCATGTTCCTGCTGCTCAGCTTCGTGTTCCGCAGCTATCTCGAGCCGATCGTGGTGATGATGACGATCCCGCTCGGCCTGATCGGCGTTGTCTGGGGCCATCTGCTGATGGGTCTGGAGCTGTCGATGCCGAGCATGATGGGGCTTGCGTCGCTCTCCGGTGTGGTCGTCAACAACGCGATCCTGCTGGTTGCCTTCATCAAGCTGCACCACGGCGAGGGCACGACGATACCCGAGGCGGCGATGCAGGCCAGCCGCGACCGACTTCGCCCGCTTGTGCTGACGACCCTGACGACCGTCGCTGGGCTCGCGCCCCTCCTGTTTGAAACGAGCGCCCAGGCGCAGCTGCTCATTCCGCTGGTCGCCAGCCTCGCCTTCGGCATCTTCACCGCGGCGGTCCTCGTCCTCGTCTTCGTGCCGGCGCTCTACACCATCATCGACGACTTCGGCTTGGCTACGGTCTCCGGGAAACAAGCTGCGGCGACCCGTGCGCAATGAGCGCTCGAATCCGGTCTCGATCAGGAAGGTGTGTCGCTTCGCGGAGGTGTCAAAAATCGTGAAGGTGAGTCTCGCATGAACGCACAGGCGGAGAATTGGGACGAACTCAGGATCTTCCTTGCAGTGGCGCGGGCAGGGTCGCTGTCCGGAGCGGCGCGCAGCCTGGGGGTCAACCACTCGACGGTCTTCCGGCGCATCGGCGCCTTCGAGGAGAGACTGGGGGTACGCCTCTTCGAGCGGGTCCCCAGCGGCTACCTGCTGACCCCGGCAGGCGAGGAGATGCAGGAAGCCGCCCTTAGAGTGGAGGAAGAGGTGGCCGCCATCGGCCGCAGGGTCCGCGGCCAGGATCTGCGCCTGAGCGGTTCCCTGCGGATCACCACGATCGACATGCTCGCTCTGTGGCTGCTGCCGCGCCACCTCACCCGCTTCCGCCAGGACTATCCCGGGATCGAGCTGGAGGTCTCGGTCTCTAACGCCGCGCTCAACCTCACAAAGCGGGAAGCCGATATTGCGCTGAGGATTGGCAACACCCCGCCGGAAAGTCTTGTGGGACGTCGGGTCGGTCGGCTGGTTTTCGCGGTCTACGCCGCCCGAGACTATCGCGCCCTGCACCAGGAGAGCGAGCTGCGCCATCACGACTGGATCGGCTTCGATTCCGAGCATGCGGCGCTTGCCCGGCGCTTTGCGGAGTTCCTGCCGGAGGTGCAGCCTGCCTATCGCGTCAACTCGGTCGCCGCCGCTGTCGCCGCCGCCACGGTCGGGATCGGCCTCGCGCCACTGCCCTGCGCGATCGCGGATCGGGAGCAGGGACTGGAACGGATCTGCGACCTGCCGGCGAGCTTCACCCTCGACCTCTGGCTCCTCACCCACGAAGACCTGCGCCACACCGCCCGCATCCGCGCCTTCATGGACTTCGTTGCCGAGGTGTTGTCGGGGGAGGCGGACCTTCTGGAGGGGCGCAAGCCGGAGGCCTGGCGGGCGCTGTAAGAGTTGCCGCATAGCAGCGGAGCATCACACACCCCGTCGTCGCGAAGGAGCGTAAGCGACTGAAGCGATCCAGAGCCCCGAGGCTCAAGCCCTGGATCGCCGCGCCGCTGTCGCGGCTCGCGATGACGATCGAGAGAGCGGCAGAATTACCCTCGTGCCGGCGGGATCGGCGGGCGCTGGCGGCGGAGCTTGACCACGGCCTCGTCCAGCGCCGAAAGAAAGCTGGAGCGAGCGCGCCTGTCCATGGGCTTCGGCCCGCCGGTGATCTCCCCCATCGCACGCAGGTGCTCCATGAGGGCGGGTGAGGCCATGGCGTTGCCGATTGAAGCGTCAATGAAGGGGCGGCCGGTCGGGCCGATCACCGTGGCGCCGGCGTCGAGGCAGCGCTTGGCCAGGGGGATGTCGCTGGTGATGACGATGGCGCGCGGGTGGGCCTGCTCGGCGATCCAGTCGTCGGCTGCATCGAAGCCGTCGTCGACCAGCACCCGCTCGATCAGCGCTTCCTGGGGTACGTTGATCCAGGCGTTGGCCACCACCTTCACCGGCAGGCCGTAGCGGCGGGCGACCCGATAGACCTCCTCCTTGACCGGGCAGGCGTCGGCGTCGATCAGGATCTCGATCGGCTTCACCGCTCGGCCACGACCTGCTCCGGCCGCCCCGGCAAGTGCAAGCGCGTTACTTGGGCCGGTGTCTCGGCGATCGTTCTGCCTGCCCGCAGCACCAGCAGGCGGTTGGCCTTCAGCCGGATCGCCTCGACCGGATCCCGGGCCTGAAGCACCACGAGATCGGCGCGGCAACCAGGCTCCAGCCCGTAGCCTTCCAGATGAAGGATCTTGGCAGGCGTCTCGGTGACCGCGCGAAAACAGTCGGCCATGCCGTCGAGGCTCGTCATCTGCGCCACGTGCACGCCCATGTGTGCAACCTCCAGCAGGTCCGCGGAGCCGAGAGAATACCAGGGGTCCATGCAGCAGTCGTGGCCGAAGGCGACCGGCACCCCGGCCTCCAGCAGTTCAGGTACGCGGGTCATGCCTCGGCGCTTGGGATAGCTGTCGTGGCGCCCCTGGATGGTGATGTTGATCAGCGGGTTGGCGATCGCGGTCAGCCTGGCTTCCGCCATCAGGGGCAGCAGCTTCGAGACGTAGTAGTTGTCCATGGAGTGCATGGAGGTGAGATGGGAGCCGTTCACCCGCCCCTGCAGTCCGAGGCGCTGGGTCTCGAAGGCGAGGCTCTCGATGTGGCGGGAGAGCGGATCGTCGCTCTCGTCGCAGTGCAGGTCGACCAGCAGGCCGCGCTCCGCTGCGATCTCGCAGAGGCGCTTTACCGAGGCAGCACCTTCGCTCATGGTCCGCTCGAAGTGGGGGATGCCGCCCACGACCTCCACGCCCATGTCGAGCGCCCGCAGCAGGTTGGCTTCGGCGGTGGGGCTGCGAAAGAGACCGTCCTGGGGGAAGGCCACGAGCTGCAGGGTGAGGTAGGGCGCCACCCGCCGCTTCACCTCGAGCAGGGCCTCAACCGCCAGCAGCCGGTCGTCGCAGACATCGACATGGCTGCGGATCGCGCCCATGCCCCTGGAAACGGCCAGATCGCAGTAGGCGAGAGCGCGCTCCATCACCGCCTCCTGGGTCAGCTGCGGCTTGAGCTCGCCCCAGAGCGCGATGCCCTCCAGCAGGGTGCCCGAGCGGTTGAGCCGCGGCTGTCCGAGACTCAGGGTGGAGTCCATGTGGAAGTGGGCGTCCACGAAAGGCGGGGTCACCAGGCGGCCGGTGACGTCACGCTCCTCCCGCGCCTCGGCCTGCAAGCCGGGCGCGACCGCGGCGATCCTGCCATCGGCGATGCCGATATCCACGCCGCTGCGGCCGTCGGGCAGGTTCGCGCCGCGCAGGATGAGGTCGAGATCCATCACGTTACTCCCCCTGCGCCTGGAAAAGGAGCAGTAGCTGCGGCCGCGCGTCCCAAGGTCGTTGCCTTTTAGCGGTCGCCTCCCGCTGCTGCAAGGCGAGCCAGGCCTGGTTCGACGTTTCCGGTTTCGCTCGATCTCAGAGCCTCGATCGCCAAAATCAGTGCAGGGCCGAATAGAGGGCTTGCACTTTCGCCGGATGACCGTAGAGTCCTCCGTCATGGACAGAAGCATGAGCGGAGCACTGCGACTTCTTCGCCCGGCCTCTTGAGGAGGCCGGGTCAGATAGCTGTCGCCAACCTTTCGTCTCCGTCGGTCCAACAATGTACATCTTTCGACTCTTCTCGCCTGTCACGCCTATCTGGATTGAGCTGGTCGCTGGCCTGCGACTTAGCGGCGGTCGCCGGGCCTGACGGCCGCCCGCGACCGCTGCTCGCGTTCACTGCGCCTGCGCCGTCATGTGTGAGCGAAACCAGATTCCGACCAGGAGGCCGCAGGCCATGTTGAGCAACCCCCAGTCCAAATATCGCCCCTTTACGCCGATCGACCTGCCCGACCGTCAGTGGCCGTCTCGGACGATCACGAAGCCGCCGCGCTGGCTCTCGACGGACCTGCGTGACGGCAACCAGGCGCTGATCGATCCGATGGACGGCCCGAAGAAGCATCGCTTCTTCGACCTCCTGGTGAAGGCGGGCTTCAAGGAAATCGAAGTAGGCTTCCCCTCGGCCTCCAACACGGAGTTCAACTTCGTGCGGAGCCTCATCGAGGAAGAGCGTATTCCCGAAGGCGTGGCGATTCAGGTGCTCAGCCAGTCCCGCCAGGAGCTGCTGGAGCGGAGTTTCGAATCCCTGCGCGGCGCGCCGGAAGCCATCATGCATCTCTACAATGCGGTCTCCCCGGTCTTCCGCCGCGTGGTCTTCAACATGAGCCGCGACGAGGTGAAGGAGATCGCGGTCCGAGGCGCCCGGATTATCCGGGATCAGGCCGACAAGCAGCCGGACACCAAGTGGCATTTCCAGTATTCACCAGAGACCTTCAGCACCGCCGAACTGGATTTCAGCCTGGAGGTCTGCGAGGCGGTCATGGATGTCTGGGAGCCGACGCCGGAGCGTCCGGTCATCCTGAACCTGCCGGCAACCGTGGAAGCGGCCGGTCCCAACGTCTATGCGGATCAGATCGAGTGGTTCTGTCGGAACCTGTCGCGCCGCGACAGCGTGGTCGTCAGCGTTCATCCCCACAACGACCGTGGCACCGGAGTTGCGGCCGCCGAGCTTGCGGTGATGGCCGGGGCCGATCGGGTCGAAGGCTGCCTCTTCGGCAACGGCGAGCGCACCGGCAACGTCGACCTCGTGACCCTGGCGCTCAATCTCTACAGCCAGGGGGTCCATCCTGGCCTCGACTTCTCCGACATCCAGTCGGTGGTCGAGACTGTCGAGTACTGCAACGATATTCCTGTGCATCCGCGCCACCCCTACGCTGGCAACCTGGTCTTCACGGCTTTCTCCGGCTCTCACCAGGACGCCATCAAGAAGGGGTTCGCTGACCGGGAGAAGCAGAATGACGACTACTGGAATGTCCCCTATCTGCCGATTGACCCCGCCGACCTGGGGTGCTCCTACGAGGCGGTGATCCGGGTCAACAGTCAATCCGGCAAGGGCGGTGTCGCCTGGGTGCTGCAGCAGGACAAGGGCCTGCGGCTTCCGCGCCCCCTGCAGATCGACTTCAGCAAGGTGGTGCAGGAGATTGCCGACAAGACGAGTCGCGAACTGACGACCGCTGATATCTGGGAGGCTTTTCGGGAAACCTATCTGCAGGAGAATGGCCACTTTTCCCTGATCGACTACGACAGCACCGCGCCGCGGCGCCCGGGCCAGGAGCGCGCCTTTGTCGGGCGGGTCCGGGTCGGCGGGCAGGAGCGCAGCATCAGTGGACGAGGCAATGGGCTGATCTCGAGTCTGCTCTCGGCGCTCCGCAACGAGTGCGGCATGGAACTGGAAGTCGCGGACTACCATGAGCATGCCTTGAGCAGCGGCAGTGAGGCCAAGGCAGCTTGCTATCTGGAGTGCCGCACCGCGGAGGGCAGAACCATCTGGGGGGTCGGCATCGACCATGATGTCTCGACCGCTTCCGTCAAGGCCGTGTTGGCCGCGGCCAATCAGATCGGGGCGACCGTCAACTGATCGCGGAGGGCCGCGCCGGAACTGAGGAAGTGATCTCCCTCACGACAGGACCGGCGCTGCACCCTGAGGTCACCTGCTGCGCGATGGCGTTCGAGGTCTCTTTTCAGGCGCGCAGCGCCCCCGCCCACGGCGCGTTAGCAGCAGGCCGCAAGCTGCGAGCGCCACCATCAGGCCGGTGACCTGCAAGGCAGCGCTCACGCCCTGCCAGGCGATGAGAGTGCCCATGATGAGCGGACCGGCCACACTGCCGATCCGCTCGCCGGTGCGCAGCAGGCCCAGCACGCGGGTCTGCCCGAACTCCTCGCTTTCCCGCTCGCACGCGCGTGTTGCAAGAACGACCTGAGGCGAAATCGCCAGGGCATGAGCGATTCCCAGAAGGACGGCGACGAGCGTGACGGCCGTCAGGCCATCCCAGAAGCTGAGCAGAAGCATTGCCAGGCCGGACAGCAGCGAGCCTGCAAAGGTACAGAAGAGGGTCATGTCGGCCCGGTCCGCGAGGCGGCTGAACCAGGGGCCGAGCAGGACGATCAGGAGCGGATAGAGCAGGATGATCCGCCCGATTTCCGCGGCGCTTGCGCCCTGCTGGCTCGCATAAAGCGGCAGGACGAAGAGAAGAAGACCGGTCAGTACCACCTTCCCCGGGATCGCGGCAAAGAACAGCACGCTGAGGAATCCCGGATTGCCGAAGATCTGCTTCATCGCCCGGAGATCGAAGGGTCTCCGTGACCCGAGACGAGGCCCCTCCCGGGGCACGGCCATGAGCCCCCAGGCGGCAAGAGCACCCAGAAGAGCGAGCATGATGGAGATCAGAAAGACCGTTCGGTAGCCAAGCTCTGCGGCCAGAATGCCTCCGGTGGCGGTGCCGCAGATCGAGGCGGCCATCAGCGTGCTGATGAAGACGGATATGGACTGGGTACGTTGCTGGGACGGTCCGACCTGGGCCACGTATCCCTGGGCGGCCATGGTGAAGGCCCCGTAGCCGACGGCCGTGATGGCGCGGCCGGCGAGCAGGCTCCAGATGTCCGGCGCCAGGGCCGTGAGCAGATAGCCAACCCCCAGCGGGATCACTCCGACAAGAAAGACACGCCGCGGACCCAGGCGATCCACCAGTCCGCCCGCGCCCAGGGTGGCGAGCGCGACCATCAGCATGAAGACCGAGATCGGCAGTCCCATGAGGACCTCGGGCGAGATCCAGCCGTCGCGAGGAGTGAGGCTGCGTGCATAGAGGGGCAGAAAGGGCTTCTGCATTTCCTCCGCAAAGACGCAGAGGAAAAGCGGCAGACGCGCGTCCAGGGCAGAAGCCGGGTAGAGATTGCGCCGCTTCCGGTCGCCTTGCCGACCGAAGCTTGTCCTCCGCTGTCCGGTCCTGTAGAGGGCAAATCGCCTCTTGTCGGGCGCTGCAATCCCCTCTCGGCTTGCCCAAACCAGCTGTTGAAGCGGCCCCATCAGTGGACGCATCAGCAGCAGGGCCACGATCTCGAAGGCGACGATAAGGGCGACGAGGAGGACCGTCAGGATGTCGTAGAAGCTGTCCTCGAGCTGCCGCCAGGCAAAGTGCTCGTCCAGGCCGACCGCCAGGACGGCGAGGCTTTCGCTCCCCACCATCACCGGCTGGAGGACTATATTCAGCTCGGCCGTGCCAATGCCGAAGCTTTCGGCCGGAGCGCTGCCGCTGATGTGCCGCTTCGTGGTTTCCTGGATCAGGCGGAGCGCTTCGCTATTCGCGCTGCCCGAGGAGGCGATGAGATCGTCCTGGAGGAAAAGGCCGAGATAGAGGACTTCCGGATGCTCGCTGCGCGCTTCTTCGAGAAAGGCCCTCAGATCCGGAATTAGAGCCAGAGGAATCCCATGGCCTGCAGCCTGCTCCAACTCCGCGGCCAGCGTCTTGCCAAGTACGCGGCCCTTGATCTCGAGGCTCTGGTCGAGCTGCTGGTCGAAGCCGTGGTAGGTAATGATCGTCAGGCTCGCGGTCGCCAGCAACATGAGGGCCAGAGCGAAAAGTGTGATTGACCAGCGGAGGCGCGAGAGGACGGCCTCGGCCGACGCCTCTGCTACCCCTGGCCGTCCGGGCGCCGCAGATGCGTTCGGGAGATCGAGGGGTCTGGTGGGCCCGGTTTGAGTGGCCACGCGCTCCTCGCTCAGCCGTTGAACGAAGAGATGCAGGCGGCGCGACAGGTGCCACGTACCGGGCAGGGCCAGCAGGCAAGCAATGATCAGGATGGCGACCGCTTTTGCCGGCCAGCGGACCAGGGCGGCCTGAAGCGCGGGATGACGCGCCTCCTGCGAGAGCACCGCCAGCAGCCCCCCGATTTCCACACCGAAGCTCGAGTGGAGCCGACGCCCGACGAGCAGCTTGCCGTCGGTTCTCAGGGACCAGCTCTCCTCTTCCGATTGCGCTGGTCGCCAGGAAGGTGGGACCCGAATGCCGAGCAGGGACTCCTCGCTGGCTCGCAAGATGATACCGTCGCGGTCAAGGAGCAGGATATCCTCAAGGGCAGGGTCGCTTCTCTGGGCCCGCGCCACCACGTCTTCCAGCCCGGGGAAGGCGGAAAGGCTCAGACCGAAGTCATAGGCTCTGGCCGCTGCGTGACCCGGCCCCGAAAGGATGATCTTCGTTCTCGCCTCGGCGATCTGCCGCAGGGTATCGTCGAACTTGAGGAGGTTCAGGGCAACGACCAGGCAGAGCGCCACTGCCAGCGAAGCCCAGAGGGCGATCGTTACCCTCAGGAAAACTGGCATTGGGGCAGCTTCGACATCTGGCCTCTTGAGATCTGGCGTCAGATTCTTTCGGAGGGCGCTGCCGAGTTGAAGATGCAGTGAATTCCTTCCTCGTTCAGCCGCATGCTGTGGCGCTGCCACGTGGCGGCGCCGAAGTCGATCTTCCATTCACAGGCGCCTGCCACCTCGTGATCGTCTTCGAGCAGGGGCTCGAGCCGCAGCTTTGCACCGTGTCCCAGGGTGGCGGCATCGAACAGCAGATTGAAGCCGGAAATGCGGAGCTTCTGGCATTGCGACGGCGCCAGTGTTTGCCTTTCCCAGGCGATACCGAAGACGCGCATCGAAAGCCTGGCCGGCTGAGCACTCTCGTTACATGCGTAGATCATGGCCTCTGCCAGGGCGGTTCCCGGCAGGGCAAAAGTGGAGAAGATGAGGCTCCCGATCCATGCGAGAGAGGCAAAACGCCGCATTCAACTGCTCCTTCGGCCGTGAGCCGGATATTCTGCCACAGTGTTCCGAGAAGATGTCTAGATGATTCGCCCTAAAGGGGTAGATGCTGTAGTGTTGTTGTGATCAATGGGAGCCGGTGAGGGGTCGTCGCCCTCGACCAGGTGGGGATAGGCACAGATGGAATTCGGCTTTTGGGGCTGGGTGGTGCGCTGGATGTTGGCGATGTTCGCCGTCCTCGCGACCTACAATCCCACCGGCTATTCCTTCTGGCATTGGGTCAGCCAGTCGGGCTTGCAGGATGCCTCCGCGAAGGTTCTGGCGGCCCTGCTGCTCCTGCTTCTTCATCTGATCTATCTGCGGGCGACGATCCGTTCGATAGGCCCAATCGGCATCGGCCTGATTACCGCCATGCTGGGCTCCTTTGTCTGGTGGCTGAGCGATCTCGATCTGATCGACATGGATAACCGAATGGTCCTGGACCTGATACTGCTGGTGATGCTGGCGACCTTGATGTCGATCGGTCTTTCCTGGTCGCACATCCGCAACCGCCTGAGTGGTCAGATCGACTCCGACGATGTGACGACGCCACCGCCAGTCTGACCGCTTTGGTGGGTAGCCAAAGAAAAGCAAGAAGAGCCAACAGGGAAGTCTGAGATAACAGTATGTCTGGACGCGTAGTGGTAATGGCTTCGATCAAGGGAGGAGTCGGCAAATCGACACTGGCGGCCAGTCTGGCTGTGCACTGGCTGCAGGCTGGACGACGTGTGGCGCTGCTCGATACCGATCCCAATGCCACACTCACGCGATGGCATGGCAAGGCCAGTGCGCTGGCCGCTGCGACTATGCGCACGGAACTGGACGAGCATTCCGTCCTGGCGCACATCGAAGATCTGCGCCAGGAGCACGATGTCGTCATCGTCGACTGCGCCGGCTTCGGAAACCAGGCAATGGTCTTCGCAATCGGCGGCGCCGATCTCGTGTTGATTCCGGTAATGGCCGATGAGGCTTCGGTCTATGAGGCCATGCGCACGCGCAAGGTGGTGGAAAGCGCGGCTGCGATGGCGCGTCGAACGATACCCGCCTATACGGTACTGACGCGGGTGAAACGCACCAGCGTCGCCCGCCATACGCGGGCCCAGCTCGAGGCGCTGGGCGCCAATCCCCTGCAAGGACAACTCGGAGATCGAACGATCTTTCAGGAGTCGAGCTTTCATGGTTCGGCACCTGCAGATCTGGCGCCTTCGAGCCTGGCGGCGCAGGAGGTTCGGGCACTTGCCCAGGAACTGGCGGAATTACGGCCGCAACCCAGTAGCGGGAGCCTGGAAGATGGCTAGAAAGCAGCTGCCGAATGTCGAGGTCAGCGCTCTCGACCTCGACCCCAAGAGCTATCCGAGCCTCGGCAGCGAAGACACACCGGAGGCCACTGCTGGGAAAAAAAGCGCCGCCCCCTCTCTGCCAACCGACTTCCTCGCTGTGGAAGACTCCGAAAAGAGACAGCGTCAGTCGGCCTGGCTGATGGCCTCCATCGCGGGGTTGATCGCGGTCGTTGCCCTCGCCATGGCCTGGGGCAACCGCGGTCTGGAAGAGGCGGTGATGGCCCTGATGAGTGCGACCGACGCGCGGGTGACGGCCCAGGTGAGTGCGCTGAAGGAAGAGAACGAAACCGTCTTCGCCACGACCCAGGCCATGGTCGCGGAGGAGCAGCAGCAGCGCCGGCAACTGGCCGCTGCCCTTGCCGTGGCGCGGCTGGACACTGCAGCACGCGGTGGCGGGCCCTACCTTTCGGAGCTGGAACTGGCTGCCGACCTGCTGGCTGCGGATGAAGCTGCGCAGCGCCATCTGGCAATCCTGGCGCCGGCGGCCGAGAGCGGCTTGCCGCCCTTGCAACATCTGCAAAGCGGCTTTTCCCACGCCGTCAGCCTGCCGGAGCACCGGGCTGTCATGGCGGCGCTCCTGTCTTCCTTGCGGGCCTCGGTCGCAGATCTCCTGAGCTTCGCGTCCTTCAACGGAACGCAGAAGGGACCCCATAGCGGCAGGATGTGGGACGATCTCAGGTTGGCACAGCGTTCCCTTGCGGCCGGTGATCTCCAGACCGCCACCATTGTCGTGAAGGCCTATGGCGATGTGCTCCCGAACGCAGAAAATTGGGTGCGGGCCGCTGTCCTGAGACTGGAGGCACAGGAATCTCTTGCCGCCCTGATGGCGCGCTCGGAAGAGTACCTGCTGAATGCACGCTGACTGCCGCGGATAGCCACTCATGGCCCGGCTGTCGCGGTTTCACAACATCAGCATCCCGGCGCTCTTCTGTCGGCGTTTCCTGCTGTCCGGCTTCATCGTCTTCGCGATCTACAATCCGAGCGGCCGCTCCTACTGGCACTGGGTTGCCGAGAGCCATGGGGGCCTCTCCTCCCTGCAGGTGCTGTGCGGAGTTCTGCTGCTGACAGCGCTTGTGGCCATGGTTCGCATGGCCGTGGCGGCCATGCGCGTGCGTGGCGTGATCGCCGTGATTGCCCTTTGCTTTGCGGGCGTCCTGCTCCGTGTGGGCCTGGGGCTCGAGCGCTTCGAGGATATCCAGCTGACGGCGACGGCGGTGCAGGCGGTCATTTGTCTGATCCTGGCCTTCGGCATGACCTGGTCCCACGCTCAGGTCCGCTTCTCCGGCGAGCGCGACGTCCTGCACAATCCGCCCTGAGCAGGCCCGGCCTCCCGGCGGGCCGATCAGACCTCGATGGGTTCGATCAGGGTGACAAGGGCGTTGATCAGCAGGGCGGCGGAGACCCCGAAGATGATGGCTTGCGCGATGGCACTATTGATCGCGCGCACGGACCCCTTGCGTCGATAGCCGAACAGCAGACCGAGTGCGCCGGCGGCGAGAGCGCTGGGCAGGATCTTTGCCAGCATCCAGACCCAGCCGTCTGGTAACCAGCTGCCGTTGCGGAAGACGAGGCGGAAGAAGGCTTCCCGGAAGACTGCGCTCGACTGCTCTGGAAACTGGACCTGCCAGGTCAGCAGCGAGGCGCTTGCCGCGACCGCCAGCAGCAGCAGGGTGAGAATCAAGGCGCCCAGCAGGCTGCCGGCCAGCACACCTCCGGCAATATAGGCTCTGTGGCTCATGTTGAGGCTGATCATGGCCTCGATCTGCTGGGTATAGACGCGGTGGCTGACGTCGGCGGCGATGATGGCCGAGTTGCGCGCGGCGATGAGCGCCGACAGCATCAGCGGCGCCAGAATCCGGGCCTCAGTCAGCCCCAGTGCCGTGAGCGTATCGTCATGCACCAGCGGCAGAAGATAGTCCGCGAAAGGCATGTACTGGAAAGCCGACCAGGTCGCGACAAAGCCGGACAGAAAACCGCCGATCACGATGAAGGCCAGCATCGAGGGAGCGAGAGCGAGCAGCCAGAGATACTGACCGGCATAGGTCAGCCACCACGACGGCCGGATCCTCGCTTTGAGGCGCCCGGAGCTGCCGTCGCCGAAGCCGGGCGGCTCCGGGTGATGCATGCCCGGCGCTGCCTCGTCGGGCGGGGCCTTCGCAAGGTGAAAATAGTCGGCCAATGCCGGTGCATCGGGTGCATACTCCCGCAAGCTTGCCTCTTCGGGATCGAGGAGCATTACCCGATCGGCAAGGGACAGCAGCTCTTGTGCGTGGTGCGCAACGATGACCACGGCAAGGGAACGCTGACGCCGCAGGATGTCGATCAGGTGAACCAGGCGGCGTGTCTGCACCGGGTCCAGGCCGGCGTTGGGTTCGTCAAAGAACAGCAGTGGCCGACGGGCGAGCAGACTGCGCGCAATGGCGACACGCTGCTGTTGACCGCCGCTCAAGTGCGCCGGCATCTGATCTTCCTGGATCCCGGAGAGCAGGCTGCGGGCAAAGTCCTCTATTTCAGGATCGGCTCCACGGCCGTGATCCGCCGCCGCGGCGAGATTGCCGCCGACCGAGAGCTCGTCGAAGAGGGCGTGATTCTGGAAGACGATGCCGCCTGCTGCCACCTTCTGCTCGGCCAGATCGAGTGTCTCTCCAGGCAATTGACAACGGCCACTGGCCTCCCAGCCTGTTCGCGGATCGAGTACCCCGGACAGCAGTTTCAGAAGTGTGCTCTTGCCACTACCGCTTGGACCCAGCAGGAGGACGACCTCGCCCGGGGCAATCTCGAAATCTACGTCACTCAGGAGATGTCGACCCTGGCGGTGGCGAAGCGTGAGGCCTTCGGCCCGTAGCAGGGGCTCTTGACAGGCAGGGCTCATAGCGACCTTTCCAGGGGCGTCATGATCTGCCCGGCTGGCAGATCTCCCGCGATGAGGCGCTGCGCGAGCGGACGCGGTGCGAGCAGGACGAAATACGGGGAATCAAGCTGCAGAAAGGCACGGATGGCCAGCGCCGCAAGGGGATGAACGCCTTCGGTCACGCCGAGCCCGAGCAGGAGTTGGCTGACCTTGCGAAGCTCCATCAGGCCGAGCACCCTCAATTCCAGAAGGCTGTCGGAAAGGCGAGGGTCGGCGAGGAGGCGCTGCACAAGCTCGATCGCCTCCTGCCGCGCCAGCAGTTCCTCCAGGAGGGCACGGCTGAAGGCCATGGCCATCTGCTCGTTTTCCCGGCTCGTGAGCGCCGTCTCCACTGCCGTCTCAAGGCGGCGGATCATCTCGGGATCCTCCAGTGTTCGCTCCAGCGCGATGGCGAATATCTCGGGGTCCAGGTTTCCTCCCAGCAGCTGTCCGAGGAAGCGGGCAGGGGTGGCGGCAAAGCTCTCCTTCAGGGCTGTGCGAATGTTCCCCAGGAGAAGCGGCAGGCCTGGGTCCACCACTTCGCGATTCATGATGCGATGGAGCCTTTCGAGAGCGGCGCGTGTCGCCGCTTCCGTTTCAGGCCGGTTCCAGGCGGCCTGCAGAGACGTGGTCATGATGTCGCGGAAAGCAGGGGCATAGTCCTCGGCAAAAGCTTCCGAGCGCAACATCCGATCGAGGGCGGGACGAGCCTGAGCCAGAAAGTTCTGCATCGAGTGCTGCAGGCCCTGTTCCATCTGGTCACTTCGCAGCGCCCAAAGGGTCTGGGGGCCAGCCTCCAGCAGCGTTACCGTTTCGTCGGATCCGACCTTGGCTCCTCGAACATAGAACTCCAGGCCGATGCTGCCGTCGGCAAGGGGCACGGCCGTTCCGACCCTCTCGATCTGCTCGTCACTGTACCAGCGCAAGAGGGGCAGGCGTGCCGCTGTCAGCTGATGATCCACGGAATAGATGGTGGCTGGCGAGGAGGGCGCATGGACTGTCGTGATGCCCAGGGTCCAGAGGCCACCTGCCAGTCCCAATGCAAGGATTCCGATCGATACAGCGTAGCTGATTGGCGAAGGCACAGTGGTTGTGATGCGTCTATGTGAGAACCTGCAACGGTCAGCTTGGCACCCGATGCCTTGAGATGATGCCCTCAACTGCTGCGGGACGCTATCACGCAGCGTGACCGCCCTCAAGAAGGAGTAGTTTTCTGACGGGGCATTGCCTGCTAAAGTAGGGAAAGCGCCCGCTCCCGGGGAACCAGCAACAAGGAAATCGCAATGCGATCTGGCGCCCTCCTGTTGAGCACACTGGTCTTTTTAGGGGTTTCTTCCGCGCCGGAGAGCGCGGGGGCGGAGCAGTCGACGTTGCTGCTGGTTCAGCATGATCAGACGGAGATCCAGCGACTCGAGATGGCGCGGCGGGTGGGCGAAGCCTGCGTGTTCGGCGCCGCTGCCGGTGCCGCCGGGGCGATGCTCGCCGGCGCCCCGGCTGCGGTCAGTGCAATCGGAGCGACCGGGGTCGTCAGCGTGGCTGTGGGGGCAGCCGCACTTGGCTGTACGGTCGGCTTCGTCGGAGCGACGGCGGCCAGCGGTTTTCGCCTGCTGTGGAAGGAGAAGGTCGAGCCCACACTGGCACCGGAAGGAAGTGCTTCTGCCGATGAGCGGCGGGCGCTGCCCACCTCCTGGCCCCTCGATGCCGACCTGGCCGGGAAGCTGTTCTGGTGGCAGGAGCCGCAGCTTGAAGCAGCACCCGAGCTAATGGCCATCTGTTCTCAAGTGGAGGCGACAAGACCATGCCACTGATGTTCCTCGCCACCGCCTATACCGGCTACGTCCTGACAGACATGTTCTTCGAGACGATCGCCTCGACCTCTTCGAACGCCTACTACGATAATTTCAGCGCCTTTTTCTGGGGAATGCCGTCGCTTTCCCCGGAAGAGCTTGCTCTGCGCGCGGCCAGTGGCGCCGAAATCGAGTATCTGAACAAGATTTGCAGCATGCCCTTCCTGTGAGCATCAGCTTATGAACACGAGGTTCCGCCTGGCGCTCCTTTTGCGAAAGAGGACGGCGGTGATGCTCCTGTTGCCGGCTCTTGCCGTGGCCCTTCCTGGCGGCGAGCCACAGGCGGAGACACTGAGTGAAGGGGCGTTCGAAGAGGAAGGCGATCCCTTGGAAGGGATCAATCGCCTGACCCACCGTTTCAATCTCTGGGCGGAAAGCGAGTTCTTCGAACCCTTCTTCGACGTCTATGAGGATCGTCTTTCGGCGCCCACTCGGCAGGGACTGCACAATGCCTTGCGCAATCTCCAGGAGCCGATCATCGCCGTGACCTCAGGTCTGGCCGGTGATCTCGACAATGCGACCGTCGCCAGCCTGCGCTTTGGCATCAATACGACCGTGGGCCTCCTGGGAACCCGTGATGTTGCGGGTGAGATGCTGCTCGAGTCGCGGCCGACCGATCTCACCTATACCTTTTGTCGCTATGGCATGACCGACGGACCCTACCTGGTACTGCCGCTGATGGGGGGCACCAGTGTCCGCAAGCTGAGTGGCAGAAGCGTGACCCAGATCACCGGGTTCGGCCTGTTCGGACCCTTGTTCGTTCCTCTCTATCCGGCAACGCAAGCGACGAGCCATGTCGATCGACGAGCGGCAACGGAATTGCTGCTGGGCGGCGCTCTCGATGCTTATGCGCGCGAGCGCGCGGTGGCACGTCAGCAGGAAGCCGTCGCCTGCGGCGAGGACCCAACTCAAAGCGCCTTCTACAGGCAGCTGGGAGTGGAGGAGGCCTTTCCCCCTCTGGCAGTCCATTCGTCGGGAGAAGACAGCCGGTGAGGAAATCCCGAAGGCCCCTTTACGGCCGGAAAGGCCTCTATACCCGTTTCGATCTGCGGGCTCTTTTCGCCCGCGCGTGCTTTGTCGCCTTTCTCGTCTTCTCCCTCTACAATCCGTCCGGACGCTCCTTCTACCACTGGGTGCGCAGCGGCTTTGCGGACTATTGGATGCTCCAGATCCCGGCCGCGGTTCTGCTGACCATCTTCTGGTTTCTCGCACTGCGCGCGACGCTCCTCTCGTTGCGTCTCGTGGGCGTCGCTCTGGTGACGTCCCTTTACGCCAGCCTGGTCTGGGTGCTGGCGGACTTTGGCTTGATCGACCTTACCCAGAGCCTGCACGTCGAGCTGGCGATGTTGCTGCTGCTGACCGGTATCATCACGACTGGGGTTTCGACCATGCATATGCTAACGCGCCTTACCGGGCAGACCCACGTCGACAGCATTGCGCCGCGCTAAGGCGCGGGCAGCGTATTTTGCGGGAGGGAGACAGGATGCGGAGTCAGCTGATTGGGTGTCTTCTCATTGCCGGTCTTGCGACCGCGGCGCCGTGCCAGGCGCAGGAGGTTGAAGCGCCCAGCGAGATGACTGGGAAGCCTGTGGTTGCCGAAGAACGCATTGACGGCTACCGGATCCTGGCTATCGGTGCCGGCGCCGCGGCCGGAGCCGCCTTTACCCACGTGGCGCTTGGCGCCTACGTCGCCCCCTGGGTGGCAAGAAGCGGGCTTGTGGCGGCCGAGGGCCTGGCCGGCGACTATCTCGTGGCACGCGGGGCGGCGATCATTGGCGGCGGTGCGGCCGGCGGCTTCCTGGGCAACTGGCTCTACCGCTGGAAATGACCTCGCGCGGGGCCGACGGCGCAGCGACCATCGGAAGAAGGGGCAGTGCGCCGGGCACGATAGAAAATAGCGTCTCCTCCCGGATCTAGCGCAACAGCGCTGGAACCAGGGGTATGATATCGGTCCCATTGACCTCCAGACGACCTTCGGCGGTGATAAGGATCTCGTAACGCCGGGTGCCAGCAGGGTCGCTGCTCTGCAACGGGGTGCCAAGACCCTGCAGCAGGGTCAGAAACTGAACCAGGTTTTCCGTCCCCGGCTGGCTGCGCAGCTGTTGGACAAGTGCCGGCAAGCCGCCAATCTCGAGTTCTGCGCGGCCCGCGAGGCCGAGCGCCGCCGCTATGTCGGGGGCCAGCGCTGCTGTTCCCTCGAGTTGCAGCAGAGGTGCATCCCAAGCCAGTGCGCCGATCTCGACTTTTGCGCGATTGCGCTGCAAGAGGCGCCAGAAGTCGGGCAGCGTGAGGCCGCCGGCATAGGAAGTTCCGGCACCTTCTTGCAGGCGGCGGAACTGACCAACCAACGGATCCAGTTCGACAGTGGGCAGACCCTCGAACTCCACGTCGAGCTGGAGCTTGCGTGGCAGCAGACCTTCTGCCAAAGCCGATAGCGGACTGACCTGCAGCTCCTGCAGGCGAGTCTGCAGGACCAGCGAGGCGTGAGGGCTTTCCAGACCTTCGGCTGCCAGAGCCACATCGCCAGCGCCGAGGTTCAGGCTCGCTACGCCAGCAGTAAAGGCGAAATCTTCAAGTTGAAGGGTGGCTGCCCCGGCTTCGAGGCCAGGTTCAGCGAAGGACCAGACCGCATCCCTCTCGTCTCGAAGCGACTCGAAAAGTGCCTCGTGGAGCTCCCTGTCGAAGCCGATCAGGGCGCTGTCAAGCCGCAGATTGCCCAGCTTCAGGGCCCAAGGGCGCGCAGTCACTGCCAGATCCTGAAGGCGGAGCGTGCTGTCGCTGTCCAGTCGTCCGTCGTCGCGCACACCGCTCTCGCCGACGGCGCGCAGCTCCGAGAGCGTCACCTCCGCATGGGGGAGGTTGAGTGATATTTTCTGCAGCAGAGTGTCGAAATACAAGAAGCTTTCAAGGTCGCGCGCATAGAAGCCGCTGCCGCGCTGCCCTCCAAGGAGCAGGCGGCCGATCTCGTCCCCTCTGTGGGCGTCCAGAAAAAGAAGCTCCGCCGGGAGGCGCCATTCCAACGGCATTCCCGGTGCATCGGCCGCTCCAATCTCCAGTACTGCCTCACTCGTCTCCACGATGACATCCTGATCATCGTCCGCATGGGTGCGGGCTGGCGGCAGCAGAAGGCGCCAGCCTTGAGCGGTCTCTTCCACTTTCGGCGGGCCGTCGAAGGAAAGGCTTTGCAGGAGATCACCCTGTAGCAGACTTCCTTCGATCCAGGCTCGGACCTGGGCTCGCTGCGCCAGCTCCTCCTGTGCCAGGGTGGCCGGCAGAAGAAAAAGGGCGATCAGGCTGGTGAGGAGCGAGAGAGAAAAGAACTGCTTCAAGGGGCACTCCAAAGGCTCAAACCGCGCTGCTCCCAGTCGCACAACCTTGATGCACGTCTTTCTAGAAGTGGGCGGCGTTGTTACTGGTGTTGCATCTCGCGTAGCACTATAGTTCCAGGCGCTGGCGGGTCTGAGGGGAAATGCATGCGCACCTGGATTCTCGTGATCTTTCTGATAGCGGTTGTTGCCTTCGTGCTCACCGATCCGCGCTGGACGGGCAAGCTCGCCACCCCCATCGCGGTCACCTGGGAAGCTTCCGGCCTGATGACCCCGGCAAGCTTCGGCGAGCCGGGTTCTCGACACGGTCAGCGGATGTCCGCTGAAGAGCGCTGCGCCTTCGCCGGGCGTTGGCTCGCGGAGCAGAACAAGCGGGGTACGCTGCTCGATCGAGCTGAGCTGACCGCGGTCGAAAGGGTGATGGAAAGCTGCAGGCGCTAGCAAAATCAACGCTACAATCAACAGGTTGGATTGGAGAGCGCCTCAGGCAGTCCGACGTCGGACACAGACGCCACATTTTGAACACGCGAGGAACGGGGATGGTCGGCATCCGAGCCGCGTAGTCTCTGGGAGAGCCCTACGGCTTTTCCAGAAAGACAGCGACGGGAGCGACCGGATGAAGGACGACAAGGACAGATCAGAGGCGAAGAACCATACCCGCCGCCAGCTGCTGCAGCGGTTGGGCCTGGGAGCGGCGGTTGCCACCCTGGCCTATGGCAGTCCGCTCTTGCTCGATCTCAGCGAAGCCAGCGCTTCTCGCGGTAGCTGGGGCAGCCGAGGCAGGCGGCGCGGTCGCGGCCCCCGGGGCCGGCCGTTCCATCATCACCACCATTACCATCACCATTACCGCAGCCGTGGCAGTTGGGGCCGCGGGCGCCGGGGCTCGAGGCGCCGCCGGCGTCCTGAGGGCGGGGATGTACATTTGTGGATCAGGATGAAGGACGTCTTCTGATCGACGCTCCCAACCTGCTTTCGAAGATGCGCGCCCATTTCGATGGCCTGGCCGGGCCGATTGACTTTATCGGCGCCGAAGCGGTGCTCGAAAGTCTGAGCAGCCTGCTCCGCGGATGGCACCACAGGATAGAGAGCTCCGCGAAGCCTTCCGTTCCGCCCATGCTGTCCGTAGTGCTGTGCGGTTCGGAGTACCAGATTTCGGCGTCCTGGCGGGAGGAAGCCTTCGGCGAGGCGACAGTGGTGGGAGCGCTCTGCACCCTGATCGTCGATCTGGTGGAGGCCTACGTCCACTCCAGTGCCGGACGAATGTGCCTGCACTGCGCGGCTGCGGAGATCGAGGGCAGCCTGGTGGTCTTTCCCGCCGCAAGCCGGGCGGGAAAATCCACCCTTGCCGCGGCGCTGGCTGCGGCCGGGCAGCGGGTTTTCACCGATGATCTCCTCGTTCTTGACGCCGCTGCGGGAGAAGGTATGGCCCTAGGGGTTCCGCCGCGTTTGCGTCTGCCCTTGCCGGAGGGGCTGGCTGCCACCTTCCTGGATTTCCTCGAGCGTCATGCCGGCCTCAGTGATAATCACTATCGCTACCTGGATCTGCCGGGAAGGCTTCAGGCTTCCTTTGGGGAGCGCGCGCCTCTGGGCGCCATCGTTCTTCTGGAACGGGATGAGCCAGGCACCAGAGCGAGCCTCGATCCTGCCGAAGCGGCCCGCGTCATGCGGCTGCTGATCGGCCAAAGTCTTGCAGGTGACGGCTTTTCCTCCGGCGTGCTTGCCGATTTCCACAGTCTGATCGGGCGGCTGCCCAGCCTGACCTTGCGCTACGGTGATCTTGCCGAGGCCATCGAACTGCTGCTGCATGAACTACCAGGTCGAGCAGGTGCTGCAGGCGCGGTCTCTTCGCCCATCGAGATCAAGCGGTGGCGAGCGGGCAATGTCAGACCAGCGCAAGGGAACCGGCTCTTCCAGCAGGCGCCTGAAGTTCACGCGCATGCCCTGAACGATCGCCTGTTCCTGACCAACGAAGCTGACGGTTCAGTCTGCGAGCTCGATCTGATCGGCGCCGGCATCTGGAACCTCCTGGCCGAGCCCGTCTCTGCCCAGGAGGCCGTGCAGATTCTGGCCGAGCTTTTTCCCGAAGTGGAGGCGGCTCGGATCGAGGCAGATGTTGGCCGACTGCTACGGGATCTCGAACGTGAAGGCCTGATCCGCAGGGTCTGATGAAGTTTGCGCCGCTTCCGAAGCTGGAGGCGGCCGAATGCAAAGATCCGGCCGCCCAGAACATGTCAGTG
>Ga0079225_10000508_pt1 | contig 20960 bp, 12 predicted proteins | sample Poulit2012_FD_76344 | JGI IMG/M metagenome (GOLD analysis project Ga0079225, IMG submission 76344) | Agricultural soil microbial communities from Georgia to study Nitrogen management - Poultry litter 2012 | ecosystem: Environmental > Terrestrial > Soil > Agricultural land | place: USA: Georgia... | reverse complement strand
TAAAGATACAATTATTGCTAATAAAAAAGATTTATTAAAAGACTCATTAGAAGAATACCATGATAATGTTTATTTAGAAGGAACAAGACCAGAAGATATTAATGAGCTAATTAATGATGCTTTAAATGAAATAGATTTTGAAAATGCTAATAATGATCAATCTTATGAAAAACTTTACAATAATTATGTTGATGAAATAGATCTATACTATATAAGACTTACATTTAAAGAAGATATGATTAACTTTATTGATCAAGAATTATTAGAAGAAATTGACCCATTAGACCAAGGCGCATTAAGTATAATTGAATTTAGAGAAGAAACAATTAATAAAGAAACATTAGAAAACTTAGCAGATATTGAAAACGAAACTAAAGATGACTTAATTCTTTATTTTGCAAAAAAGAATGAAAAATCATTATTAGAAGATTTTAAAGAAGCATTAGAAAACTTTGAATCAATTATAGATCAAATTGATGAAGTAACAATGGATTTATTAGATACTTTCATTAATGATATTGATGAGCTTGAATTAAATGAGTTAAACGATTATGCATTAACTAAAATAGATGAAATTAATGACTTAATATTAAAGCAAGTAAAAAACAAAGCAAAAGACAAATTAAAAGAATACCACGCCGAGAAATATGAGTTAGCTGATCCAGACGAAATAAATAGCTTAATCGATGAAATAACTAATTAAATTACTTTAAGTAACTTTAATAACAAATCTGCTTTAGAAAACTTAATTGACGAAGGAAAAATTAATATTGATATATACTTTGCTAAAAAGGATTTAGAAGAAGAACTAATAAATTATGTAGAAATTGAGTTAGAAAAAGACTTAGATAAGGTATCAATTGATATAATAAATGATGCTTTAAACAATGTTGATAATTCCAATTATAACGATTTACAAGAGCTAAGTGAAGATACAAAGGATTTATTAAACAAATATTTTGCAGAAGAAAAAGAATATAAAGATAATTTATACAATGAGTTAATAAATTACAATTTAAATCACTTATCAAATGTTAATGAAGACTTACCGACAGTAATAGAAAATAAGATAGATGAACTAGTTAAAGTAGTTGATAAAGACTCATATGAAAGTTTATTAAATGAAGGTATAGATTATATTGATTTATATTATAGAAAACTTGATGTTAAAAAAGAGTTAGAAGACTACGTTAAAATAGACTTAGGTAAAGAATTAAATGATAAATCAAATAGCGTAATAACTGGAGTAATAGATTTATTAGATAGTTTAGTTAATATTAATGAAGAAGAGTTAGACAGATTAATTATCGATGTTAAAGAAGAGTTAGAAGTAATATATTTAAAAGAAGACTTATTAAATAACTTAGATGAGTTTTATAATAGATTTAATGAAAAAGAAAAAGTTTTAATTAAAGATATAATTAATGAAGCGATAGAAGATATTCAATTACTTAATACAAAAAAATCATTAGAATCTAGATATGAAGAAGCAATCAATGATGCATCTGATTTATTATTAAAGGATGTAAAAGCGAGACTAGAAAATGATTTAATTGAATATCATAGTGATGAATTTAAAGATAAATCATTAAGTGATATTGAAAATATTATAAATGATAAATTAAATGAAGTAACATTAGATAACTATCAAGATAGTGAAGCTTTAGATAGTTTATTTAATGATGGAAAAAATCATATTTATAACTATTATTTAGAAGAAACTAAAGATTATTCAAATAACGAAATAGATGATTTATTTAATAGTTTAGATGAAGATGATTATTCAATTGATAACTTTAATTTAATTAAAGATATTAAAAATGAAGGATTAAACTATATTGAAAACTCTAATAATATCACTGATATTTTAAATAAGTTAGAAGAAGTCTTAAATGATATGAATAATATATTAACTTTATTAGATGAAGCAATCATTGAAGCAACAAATGAAGTAGAAGACTTTATAAATCAATATCCTAATAGTGATAATTTAGATTTGATTGTTAAAACTGGTATATCAAAGATTGCAGATTCGAAAGACTTAGATGAAGTATCTAACAATAAAGATAATACTTTAGATCAAATAAAAGCTGAAATTTTATTAAATCAAAAAAACAAGTATCATGATAAACTAGATGACTATTTAAATAGTTTAACAGAAGAAGATAGGACTTTAGTTAACTTGATTATTGATGAGGCTAAAACAAACATTAATAATATAAATGATTTTAATGACTATGATGAAATTAAAGATATATACAATAAAGCAATTAGAGATAGTAATAATTTAATTGATTTAGAAAATGCTAAAAAACAAGCTAAAAAAGATTTAGAAAATCACTTAGAAAACTTAAATGAAAAAGATCAAAATATTTTAAATAAATTAAATGAGTCCTTTGATAAAGGTAAAGACTTAATTGATGAACAAACATCTATTTCTAATGTAGAAAATGTATTAGATAGCTTAAAAGAAGAACTAAACTTTATTAAAGAATTAGAAAACAAAAGAAAAAATACTTTAAATGATTTAAATGATTTAAAAGCTTCAAATAGCGATTATGAAGATTTATTTAATAAATATGAAGACATTATAAATGAAGCTACTAATACAGACTTAATTGATGAAGCTTATAAAAATTTATTAGATGAATTAAATAAACAAGTTATTAAAGATAAAAAACTAGATTTATATAATAGGCTAAAAAACTATCATAATGATGAATTAATATATAATGATAAAAACTTTAATTTAGTCGAAGATGTTATTAATTTGTTAGTAGACTCAGTAGATGAAAAAAGTAATATAGAAGGTTTATATGATGAAGGTGTTATAAATATAAATAACTTTTATCATGACTTATTAAAAACTATTTATACTAAGAAACTAAATAATTACATAAATGACTTGCCAGAGTTAAAAGAAGATGTAACAGAAGAAACTTTAGACAATATTAAAGATGATTTTATAACTAAACTAAATAAAATAAAAGACTTAAATAAATACCTTGATTTATATAATGATAAAAGAGTTGAATACATTAAGCTTTTTAAAGCATTGTATGTAAATGACTCTATTGGTGATGATAATAATGATGGAACTTATAATAACCCATTTAAAACATTAGAAAAGGCTATAAATTTAGCTGGTGAAAATACGACTATTAAAATACAAACAGATTTAACATACGATGAACTTGTATTAGAAATAAATAAAAACATTAGAATTACAACCGCTGATATTGATAATGAAAACAAAGATATTAATAGCATTAAATCAATTATATTAAATAATTCTATGTTGAATGTTTTAAGCGGACAAACACTTTCAATTGAAAACATTATAATTGATGGCAATAACAATTTTAATACTACTTCAAATAGACCACTTATACAAGTTCAAGGTAGCGATAATAATAATAAGGCAATATTAAATATATATGATGGAACTATTATTAAAAATGCAAATAGAAATGAAGGTGGAAGTGCTATACTTCTTAAAAATGCTAACCTTTATATGTATGGTGGAGAAATTAGTAATAATTATAATAATAATGCTTCAATAATTGGTATTAATTCTTTAGAAGAAAATGATTCTCATATATATTTATATGGTGGAAAAATTGTTAACAATGAAACTACAGCATCCGTAATTGCTACTCATAAAAATCTTAAACGTTTAGAATTGTCAGGAAACTTTGTATTAGAAGAAAATAATCAAAGTATTCCAGTAAACGGATTTGTAGTAAATGAAAACTTTAGTGGACATGTTGAATTTGTTGTTTCAACAGATGATAAAAATAAACCAATAAATATGGAAGTAGTAGGCAATAATAAAGACTTTAATAATATTCGCACCACCCTTGATGAAGATTTATTTGCAAGATTTGATGGTGAAAACTATTACTGGGATTATAACTATGAAGAAGAGTTCGAATTAATAGAAGGGTCATATCCTACTTTTGAATTAAAAGGTGAAATAGGTAAAAAAGCTATTAAATCAGGAGATGTTGTTTATAGTAATATAACAGAAATCCCTGCTTTAAATGAATCTAATTATAAAATAGATGTTACACATGATAAAGTATACTTTACTTATAAAGAGGATGAAAATATTGTAATTGAGGTTGATTATCAAGACTATTTAAACTATTTAATTAATAATGCTATTGAAGAGTTTAATACCTATAAAGACGGTTTAAATTTAAGTAATGATTATGATGAGTTAATTTTAGAACTTAAAAATAATATAAACAATACTAAAAATATATTTGATGTAGCTAATAATTTAGAAGATGCCAAAACAACTCTTAAATTAGAAGTTGCTAAAGACAAGTTAAAAGATGATTTAAATGAATATCATGAACTAAAGTATTCTACGGAAGATATTAATTATATTAAAGATATTATTAATAAGAGTGTAAATACTTTAAACAAAGATAATTTTGAAATTGAATATGAAAATATTTATCAAACTGGTAAAGATTCAATTGATCAATATTATTTAGAAAAAACAAAAGAACAATTAGAAGATGATTTATTAATATATATAAAAGATGTAATTGATGAAAAGACTCATTTATTCGATCTAATAGAGCAATCGAAAGATTTAATTAATATAGATAATTTTAAAGATGAATACGAAACTATTTTGCTAAATAGTAAAGAAAATCTTTTAAGTGCTGAAAAGAATTTTGCTGAAAGCTACTTAAAATCATACGAGGATGTCTCTGATGAAGTTAAAAACATTATTAATAATACATTAGATATAATTGATAATGAAAATGAAATTAAATTAATTAAAGAACACTTAAATAATGCTATAAATGAAATTGATAAACAAATCGAACTTGAAGAAGCAAAAGATTTAGCAATAAAACAATTAGATGAATATTATAATAATTTAGATGAAGAAGATAAGCTAGTAGTAAAAGATATTATTAATGATGCTAAAGAAGATATTAATGAATCAAATAACTTAAATACTATTAAAGTTATTAAAGATAGTGCAATAGATAATTCAGACTTAGCAATATTAAACAACAAAAAAGATAACTTAATTAATGACTTAACAAATTACTATAATGACTTAACAGAAGATGAAAAAGAAGTAGTGTTAGAAATTTATAATGAGTTTGTTGATTTAATATTAGATGAAATTGATATTAATAACTTAGATGATTTATATAATGAAGCAATAAATGAAATTAATGATGCGATATTTGATGATAGACTAAACTCAACTATATTAGAAGTAACTAATCATTATAATGACTTAATTAAAAACAACAAATACGATAGTATTAACAATGATTTATTAAAAGACATTTTAGAAAATGGAATTATTGAACTTAACAATGAAAAAGATATAAATAATTTAGATTTAATTAAAGATGAAGTTATTAATCAATTAGATGGCGTTGTTACTATTGAAGATTTAATTAATGAAGCAAAAGAACATGTTAATGATGAATTAAACGATTATTTAGATAAGCTTGAAATAAATGATCCAAGCGATCTAATAATAGATATTATTAATAATGCAGTTGATAGTATTAATGAAGACAATTTTAATAATACTGATGAAATAATTGAAAATAATAAAGAGTTAATTGATCAACAACTACTAGAAGAAAAACTTAATAATAAAAAAGAAGAAGCTATTAACGAATTAGAAGAGTTCTTAAATAATTTAGATAAGGAAGACAAAGATTTAGTAGAGTCTATTATTAATGATGCAATTGAAACAATTGAAGAAGCATTATATGATGAAATTGATGATATTAAAGAAGAAGCTATTAATGAATCACTAAAATTAATTTTAGACAACTTAAAAGACAAAGCAAAACAAGATGTTATTGATGAATATAATAGACTAACTAATGAATTTGAATACAGCAATGATAATTTAGATTCTTTAGATATATTTAAATCTTCAAGACTTTATAATATTGATGAAGCCAATAATTTAGATGAGATTAATATTGCAAAAAATAATGCTATTGAAAGAATGAATAATGTAAAAACATTAGATGAAGAAATCTTGGATGCAAAAGCTAATTTAAAAGATGAAATATTATCAAATTATGATAGAAATGATTATAGTGAAGAAAACTATAACGAGTTAGAAAGCATAATTGATGATGCACTTAATGAATTAGAAACATTAGAAGAAGTCACTAACTTTGATGATAGTAATTTAATTATAGAATTAGATGAAGTTCCAACATTACTAGACGAAGCAAAAGAAAGAGCTTTATCAGAATTAAAAGATGCATACGATTCATATAAAGAAGAAGATTATAGTGAAGAAAACTGGACAGATTTAAACCAATCATATGAAGATGCAAAGGATGCAATAAACAATTCCGAAACAATAGAAGATGTAGAAGATGCATTAGAGTCAGGTAAAGATGCAATGTCTGAAATTGAAGCAATAGAAGATATAGACTATACTGATTTTGAAGATAAATTAAGCGATATATTTAATGATTATATTACTAGTGGAGAGTACTCTAAAGAAGGATTAGAAGACCTAAATGACATTTATAATGACATATTAAATAAAATCCAAAATGGCGAATATAATGATTTAAATATTTTAGAAACAGATTCAAAAGAATTATTTGACCAAGTGGATATAATTAATTCAAATCAATATGATACTAAAGATCCAAATATTAAGTATGATGATACTAATCCAAAAGATTACTTTTCAAATGTATCTAATAGTAAGGGAATGAAAAAAGGTTATAAAGTAATAGTAACTAATGTGGAAGTAGTAGTTAATATGAAAGAAACTGTTTTAGATTATATTAAAAATGGAAATATTAAAACATTAGATGATCTTATTGATAAAGAAAACATTAAAAACAAATCTTTATTTGCTCAGTTAGAAATAAGTTTAATAGATGAAGATGGAAACAAAGTAGATAGTAGTGAGTATGAAGGAATGTATGAAGTATCATTCTTACTACCAGAAGAATTTGAAAACAGAGAAAATATTAAAGTAGTATATTTAGCAAATAATGAGGTAGAAGTATTTAAAACATCAATAAGTGATTTAGGATGGATAACATTTGAGACAGATCACTTTAGTAATTTCTTCCTTATTGCAGATCCATTAGATGAGGAATTAGAAAAGATAAACTTATGGTGGTTAATTATAACTATGTTAATAATAATCGTTGTTGAAGTAATTACAATTATATGGAAAAAAGGTAAAAACAATGAATTAAAAACAAATTCATTTGTATTACCAATATTAGCAGTTCTTGTACCAACTAACGCTTATATATTTATATTAATATTAGGTATTATTATATTAATTCTACTTGCTTACATAATTTATTTATTCTTAAATAAAGAAAATTATGAAGAAGAAATAATAGAAGAAAAAGAAGAAGTAACGCTAGAAAAAAGCGTTACTCCTTCAATACCAATTAAAAAAGCGCCAAGGGAATTATATAATTACTCCTTTAAAGCAAGACTCCACTTAGCAGATAGAAAAACAGTAGAAAGATTTAATGAATTTAAAAACTATTGTTTATCATATGAAGGAGTAAGTGTAAGTAAAACGTGGCGCCAAGAAACATTACTATATAAAAATGAAAGTATGGTAAAAATAAGAGTTAGTGGAAAAACTTTAAATCTATACTTTAATTTAAATCCAAGCGACTATATTAATACTAAATATACCTTTATAGATAGAAGTGATGTAAAAACCCATGAAAGAACTCCAGCTCAGTATCAAGTGACTGGACCGAGAAAATTAGATTGGGCAAAAGAATTAATAGATATATATATATGAAAGAAAATGAAGGAATAAAGAAAGAATCATATACTAATAAAGATTTTTCTGTAAGAAGAGTTTCAAGAGAACGATTAATTAAAGAAGGATTAATTAAAGTAACCGAAATTAATAAAGAGTATGAAGATATTATTTATAGTGAAGAAGATTAAAATTAAAAGAGTATGTATATTAAATGCATACTCTTTTTATATTAAAAACAACTTTTTTTCAAAAAATTGATTTATGTCAAAATTTTAAAGACTATGAGGTGTTATACTAATAATGTGGAAAAGAAAAGAGGTATAATTTATGAAAAATTTTAAAGATACATATAATAAAGAAATAGATAGATTAAAGCAATTTATTCCAATTGTTAGTAGAGTTCATGGAAAAAGTCATAATGAATTTTATGAAGTGGAACAAGAGTTCAATAAGATTGTTTCAAAAATAGATCTTGGTAATTATAATTTGGATAATGAGTTTAACAACTTAAAAGTAATTACTAATAATTATGAAATTCCAAATGATACATGTGAGACATATGAATATGTTTATAAAAAGCTAAAATTACTTAATGATAGGTATGGTGATTAATTTGCAAATATTTATATTTAAAAATAAGAATAAATTAATGCTAATAAATTTCATATTAATAATAACTGGATTTATTTTTAAATTTTTATTTAAAAATGATTTAGTATTTGATATATTATTAATAATAGCAAGTATAATTGGTCTTCTTCCAATACTATTTCAAGCAATTAGTTCACTTAAATTAAAAATAGTTAGTATTGACGTTTTAGTAACAATTGCGGTTATAGGAGCATTTGTTATTAAAAATTATGAAGAAAGTGCAATTGTAACATTTCTATTTTTATTTGGTGCATATTTAGAGCAACGTACTTTAAATAAAACTAAAAATGCTATAAAAGAGCTGACCGATTTAAGACCAACAAAAGCATATAAAAAAATCGGCAATGAATTTGTTTTAACTAACATTTATGAAATTGAAAAAGATGATATTGTAAGAGTTCAAACTGGAGATTTAATCCCAGTTGATGGAATAGTCATTAGTGGTGGTGGATATGTTAATGAAGCTAGTATTACTGGTGAATCTAAGCAAGTAAAAAAATCTGAAGATAAATTAGTTTATGCAGGTACAATTTTAGATAATGGGACAATAATAATCAAAACTAATAGTGTTGGTGAAGATACTACATTTGGTAAAATTATTGAGCTTGTTGAAGATGCACAAGATTCAAAAAGTGATACTGAAAAGTTTATTAATAAATTTTCAACTTATTATACGCCATTAGTATTACTAATCGCTTTAGTAGTTTATATATTTACAAAAGATGTTTCACTTTCAGTTACAGTATTAGTATTAGGTTGTCCAGGAGCGTTAGTTATAGGTGTACCAGTATCAAACGTTAGTGGAATAGGTAATGGTGCTAGAAACGGTGTTTTACTTAAAGGAAGTGAAACAATTAGTGATTTATCAAAAACAGATACAATTATATTTGATAAAACTGGAACACTAACGTATGGTGAACCTAAAGTATCGAGTGTTAGTTATTATAATGGTGATAAAGATAAAGCTATAAAATATTTATATTCTATTGAAAAAGAGTCTAACCACCCATTAGCAAAAGCAATTATAAATTATTACAATTTAAAAGAATCGTTTAATATATCAAATACAAATGTAATTAATGGATTTGGGATTAATGCATTAATTAATAATGATGATGTTTTAGTAGGTAATTTAAAGTTAATGGAAAAGAATAATGTTTTAATTAAAAATGAAATTTATGATGAAATTAAAACATTAGAAATAAATGGTAATTCAATTGTATTAATGGCAATAAACAAAGAATTAAAGTTATTAATAGGAATTAAAGACTTAATTAGAGAAAGTGCATTTAATGATATTAAGCGATTAAAGCAAATGGGTATTAAAAACTTTATCTTATTGTCTGGAGATAGTCAAGAAGTTGTAGATTTAGTAGTGAAAGAATTAAATTTAACTAAAGGTTATGGTAATATGTTACCAGATCAAAAAGCGAATTATGTAAAAGACTTAAAAGAGAAAGGTCATATTGTTACATTTGTTGGTGATGGTATTAATGACAGTCCATCAATCGCATTAGCTAATGTTGGAATAGCGATGGGATCAGGTACAGATGTCGCGATTGAAACAAGTGATGTTGTTTTAATGAATAGTGATTTAGCGCATTTAACTCATGCGTACGGACTATCTAAAAAAATAGTTAGAAATACAATAGAAAATATTGTAATTGCATTATTAGTTGTAGCAATATTAGTAACAGGTTTAATATTTACTAATTTAGTAAGTATGTCAGTAGGTATGCTAGTACATGAAGGTAGTATATTAGTTGTAATATTAAATGGAATGAGATTATTAAAATATAAAAATAAAGGAGTGATTTAAATGAAACAAGCAGAAATTAGATTAGAAACATTAACATGTCCATCATGTTTAATGAAAATCAATAAAGCAGTAAGAACAATGAAGGGTGTAAACAAAAAAACTGTTGATGTGTTATTTAATTCAAGTAGAGTTAAATTTGAATTTGATGATTCTATATTAAATATAAAAGATGTAGAAGAAAAAATCGAAAACACAGGTTATAAAGTATTATCTTCAAGTGTTAAATAATGATAAAAGACATTCAAATTTTTAATGATTTGAATGTCTTTTTTTATAATAAAAACAAAGAAAGATATTAAAACACTTTCATAAGTTGATTGGTTTAATTATATGTTAAAATATGATAAAATAATTTTAAATAAAAATATAGGGGGATAAAGATGAAAACACCAACTTTAATTACAAAAAGAAACAAACAAGCTGTAGAATTTGATCGCAAAAAGATAACTAACGCAATACTTAAAGCAGCCAATCAAACTAATGAGTTTGATGAAAAAGAAGCTGTTAGATTAACTGATGAAGTTTTAAAATTAATTTTGAAAGAAAATGATTTTGAAAACTTAACAGTTGAATTAGTTCAAGATTATGTAGAGAGTATTTTACTTTCTTCAAAACATCATCAAACAGCTAAAGAATATATTTTGTATCGTGAGAAAAGGAATTTAGCTAGAAAACCGGATTTATTTAAATTTAGATTAAATTTAAAGCCTTATGAGTATCCAGAACTTGCTGAATATAAAGAAGCAATACAACATTCATACTGGCTACATACAGAATTTAATTATACGTCTGATATTCATGATTTTAAAGTAAATGTGAATGATGAAGAAAGAAATGCAATTAAAAACGCTATGCTTGCAATTGCGCAAGTTGAGGTCGCAGTAAAGACATTTTGGGGAGATTTATATCATAGAATGCCAAAGCCTGAAATAGGTTCTGTTGGATATACATTTGCGGAAAGTGAAGTAAGACATCATGATGCTTATTCACACCTATTAGAAATTTTAGGTTTAAATGATGAATTTGAAAAAATTAAAGATATTAAACCTTTAATGCAAAGAGTGGATTATTTAACAAAGTCTAATGTATTAGCAAAAACAGGTGATAATAAAGATTATACTTTATCATTATTATTGTTTTCATTATTTATAGAACATGTCTCATTGTTTTCACAATTTTTAATTATAATGTCATTTAATAAATATAAAAATTTATTTAAAGGAATGAGTAATGCAATTGAGGCTACGTCAAAAGAAGAACAATTACATGGATTGTTTGGTATAGAACTTATTAATGTAATTAGAGAAGAAAAACCTCATTGGTTTGATGAAGAAATGGAAAGAAAAGTAATTGATGCTTGTAAGTATGCTTATGAATCAGAAGAAATTGTAATTGATTGGATTTATGAGATGGGAGATTTAGATTTTTTACCTAAAAGAGTTGTAAAAGAATTTGTTAAAAATAGATTAAATAATTCTTTAGAAAGTGTTGGATATAAACGCATATTTGAAGTTGATATGAAAGCAGTTGAAGAGACTGATTGGTTTGATGATGAAGTAGTAGCTACAAAACATGTAGACTTTTTTACAAAAAGATCAATTAATTATAGTAAAAGAACTAGAAGTATTACCGGTGATGACTTATTTTAATTAAAGAAGGGGAGATATAATGAAGTGGTTAAACGAAAATAGTAGATTGTTTTTATCGAGAGGATATTTAAAAGAAGGTGTAGATCCAGTTGATAGAATAAATGAAATAGCACAATTTGCTGAAAATTATTTAAAAATAGAAGGTTTTAAAAATAAATTTATTACTTATATGGAAAAAGGTTATTATTCATTGTCAAGTCCTGTTTGGTCAAACTTTGGACTTTCCAGAGGACTACCTATAAGTTGTTTTGGCTCAAACATAGAAGATAATATGCCATCAATATTATATACTCAAGCAGAAGTAGGAATGATGAGTAAATATGGTGGTGGGACTAGTGGGTTTTTTGGAAAGTTAAGAGAAAGAGGAGCAGAAATAACTGATAATGGAACATCAAGTGGGTCTGTCCATTTTATGAAACTTTTTGAAACTATTATAGATGTTGTATCACAAGGATCTACAAGAAGAGGAAGATTTAGTCCATATTTACCAATAGATCATCCAGATATAGATGAGTTTTTAAAAATAGGGACTGAAGGTAATCCAATTCAAGAATTAACACATGGAGTTACTGTTACTAATAAATGGATGGAAGAAATGATTAAAGGTGATAGTGAAAAAAGAAATATATGGGCTAAAGTAATTCAAAGAAGAGTAGAAATAGGATATCCTTATATATTTTTTACTGACACAGTTAATAACAACACAGTTGATGTTTATAAAGATAATAATCTTAAAATAAACCATAGTAACTTATGTTCTGAAATAGCTTTACCTAATAATGATGAATGGTCATTTGTATGTAATTTATCATCGATGAATTTACTATATTTTGACGAATGGAAAGATACTGATGCAGTAGAGACGATGATTTACTTTTTAGATGCTGTAATGACTGACTTTTTAACAAAGTTAGAAAAACTAAGAGACTCTAATGAAAAAGAAGAAAGAGAAGCTTTTTATTTTATGGAAAAAGCATATAACTTTGCAAAAGCTAACAGAGCTTTAGGATTAGGTGCTTTAGGTTGGCATTCATATTTACAATCAAAAATGATTTCATTTGAAAGTATGGAAGCAACAAAAATTAATGCCAAAATATTTAAGTTAATAAAAGAAAAAGCATATAAAGCTAGCGAGGAGTTAGCCAAAAAATATGGTGAGCCTGAACTTTTAAAAGGATATGGTAGAAGAAATGCTACTTTAACGGCTATAGCACCAACAACATCTAGTGCATTTATTTTAGGTCAAGTCTCGCAAAGTATTGAACCTATTTGGTCTAATAATTATGTAAAAGATGTTGCCAAAACAAAAGTTACAATTAGAAATAAATATTTAGAAAAACTTTTAGAAGAAAAAGGAAAAAATAATCGTGACATATGGAATAATATTAGAGATAATGATGGATCTGTTCAACATTTAGATTTTTTATCTGATCATGAAAAAGATGTATTTAAAACATTTAGTGAATTAGATCAATATACTATCTTAAATCAAGCAGCGATAAGACAACAATTTATTGATCAAAGCCAATCACTTAATTTAATGATTAATCCTAAGGCAAGTGCAAAAGAAATAAACGAGTTATACATTTTTGCTTGGGAAAATAATATTAAATCATTATACTATCAACACAGTACAAATGCTGCCCAACAATTTAGTAAAGAAAGATTATGTGTCTCATGTGAAGCATAAATAATAAAAAAAGTCCCTTAATCAAGGGACTTTTCTATATTTAATTTTATTATAAACTTATCTAATATATTAGACCACATACTAATTATAGGTCCTAATAAAAAGGATAATATAAAAGTACCAACACTCACTTCATTAAACTTTCCATTATGTAATAAGCCAATAAATATTGCCATTAATATTGCAAAAGCTTCAAAAGCAATTCTCACTTTAGCAAATGAATTAGATTTAAACACATCCATTAATATAAAAGTAAACTCATCATATACCATTGGTGATAAATTTGTTTTAATTAAAATAGTTAAACCTAATGGTAGTAAAAATAATGCAATAATAAATATTAAAGTTTTTAAATAAACATTAGTCGGATTAAAATTTTTTAGTAAAACTAAGTTCCAAAGGTCAATAAACGAACCGGTAAAAAGAATTGGGAAAAGAGAAAACAAATATTTTAATTTTCTTCTGAATGATAAAACAATAATTAAAAATGTTAAACCAACCATCATGCTAGACATACCAACAGTAATTTTTCCATTTGTTAACAAACTAACATTGACATTAAAGGCATCCCAACCGCCACTACCAAAACCACTTCTAATAATTAAAACGGCTGCAAATGATAATACAAATATACCAAAAATATAAACAAATATTTTTAAAAACAAGTTTAAATAACGATTATTCACTCATATCACCCTTATTGAAATAATTTTTTATTTTTATAAATACTAAATCAAACATACTAATAATTGGTCCTAAGAAAAATGAAATAATTAAAGTTCCAAAGCTAACTTCATTTAATTTTCCATTATATAACAACCCTAGTAATATTGCTAAAAACAATCCAAGAAACTCAAAACCTATTCTTACTTTAGCAAAAGAATATATTTTTGTTTCTACCATTAATATCGCAGTCAATTCATCAATGACTTTTGTTGCTAAACCACTTTGTTTCATAATTGATAAACCTAAAGGAAGTGTAATCAGGGCTAATATAAATAGTAGTATTCTATAATATATTATATTTACACTAAAATCTTTAAAAATTAATAAATTCCAAAAATCTAAGAAAAACCCTGTAATTAAAATAGGTATTATAGAAAATAGATATTTCTTTTTCCTATGATATAAAATAACAATTAAAAGAAAAACAAACGCAGTAATTTGACTTGCCATACCTAATGTTAATTTTTTGTTTGTAATGAGATGTAAATGATAATTAAATGCATCCCAAGAACCACTGCCTAAATTAGCTTTTAAAAATAAAACCACACCTAAAGTTAAAATAAACATCCCTAGTATATATATACTAAATTTAAATATGAAATTTTTCATTTTCTCACCTAAAATAAAATCATCTCTATAATTATACCATCTAATTAGATAAACAAGTACAATATATGATAAAATAATATAAAGGAGTTGTTTATAATGAAATATGAATTTTTAGGAAAATCTAATATTAAAGCTTCAAGAGTAGCTTTAGGATTAATGAGAATTGCTGATAAGACAGATGAGGAAGCTGTTGAAATAGTTAAAACCGCTTTAGACAACGGAATTAATTTCTTTGATCACGCTGATATATATGGAGCTGGTAATAGTGAAATTAAATTTAGCAAAGCAATAGAAACTTTAAAAGTAGATAGAAAAGATATATATATTCAATCTAAAGTTGGTATCGAGGAATTAGGTAAATCATACAATTTTAGTAAAGAACATATAATTAATTCGGTTGATGGAATATTAAAACGATTAAATACTACTTACCTAGATTCATTATTATTACATAGACCAGATATATTATGGGAACCAGAAGAAATTAAAGAAGCTTTTGATATACTTTATAAATCTGGAAAAGTTAAACACTTTGGTGTATCAAATATGAATCAATTTCAAATATCATATTTAAAATCTGTTTTGCCATATCCAATTATTGCTAATCAACTACAATTTTCAATTATGCATGCAAATATGGTATCAACAGGTGTTTATGTTAACTCTAATTTAAAAGAAGATGGATTTGATTCAGTTGGAATACTGGATTATTTAAGAGAACATAATATAACTGTACAAGCATGGAGTCCTTTTCAATATGGTAGATATGAAGGTGTGTTTGTAGATAATGACAAATTTAAAGAACTTAATGAAGTTTTAGATAAAATTGCTAAGAAATATAATACAACAAAAACAACCATTACAGTATCTTGGATATTAACACATCCAGCTAATATTCAAGTTTTAATTGGAACGATGACACCAAGTAGAATAATTGAATGTGCCAATGCCACTAATATTAAACTTGAAAGAGATGAATGGTATGAAATATATCGTGCTGGTGGAAATAGTATAATATGATTAATAAAAATTAAATAAAAAGGAGAAAAAATGAAGAAAATATTAAATAGAGACGATGTAAGAACAGAAGAAACATGGGATTTAACTAGATTATATAAAACAGAAGACGATTATAATAAAGATTTAAATAGCTTAGAAAAATTAGTAAATGAATTTGAAAAAAAATATTTAAACAACTTAACAAATAGTAATATTTTATTAAAAGCAATAAAAGATTATGAAACTATAAATAAGTTATTTACTTATACACAAACTTATCAAAGTCTACATTCAAGTGTAGATCAAACTAATAAAGAGAATTTAGAAAGATCTGGTAAATATAACATACTTTCTAATAAATTAAGAAACAAACTTACATTTTTCAATACAACGTTGTTAAAATTAGAAGATGATATTTTAAATGGAGTAATAGAACTAGATAAGACATATGAAATGTTTATTAAAGATATAATAATAGATAAAAAATATAAATTAGATGAAAATATTGAAAAAGCTTTAGCCAAGTTTTCTTCTGTATTAAATGCACCTTATAGCAATTACAATAGTTTTAAATTTGGGGATATGAAATTTAATAATTTTGATGTATCAAATAAAACTTATCCTAACTCATTTACAATGTTTGAAAATGAGTGGTCATATGAACTAAATCATGATGTAAGAAGAAAAGCCTTTGAAAGTTTTTATAATGATTTAAAAAACTATCAAACAGGTTTAGCCAATAATTACCATACTCAAGTTTTAAAGGAAAAAGCCTATGCAGATTTAAAAGGGTTTAATTCAACAGCCGAATATTTACTACACTATCAAAAAGTATCGATTGATATGTACAATAGACAAATTGATTTAATTATGGAACATTTAAGAAAACCGATTCAAAAATATGTTAATTTAATCAAAGAAGTATATAATTTAGATAAATTAACCTATGCAGATTTACATCTTTCAATTGATCCGGAATATGAAAAAAAGGTAAGTATTAAAGAAGCTAGAGAACATTCTATTAATTCTTTAAAAGTATTTGGTAATAAATATGAAAAAATGGTAAAAAAAGCATTTGATGAAAGATGGATTGACTTTCCGCAAAATTTAGGAAAATCAACAGGAGGATTTTGCTCAAGTCCTTATCAAAAGGGGTCTTTTATTTTATTAAATTGGAATAGCCAATTAAATGAAACATTTGTTTTAGCTCACGAATTAGGTCATGCAGGTCACTTTTATTTTGCAAGTGATAATCAAAACATATTTAATACTAGAACAAGTATGTACTTTATTGAAGCGCCATCAACAATGAATGAGCTTATTATGTCTGATTATTTTTTAAAGCAAAATGAAGATGATTTAAGATTTAAAAGATATATTTTATCAAATATTATATCTAGAACTTATTATCATAACTTTGTTACTCACTTACTTGAAGCTCATTTCCAAAGAGAAGTATATAAATTAGTTGATAATAATAAACCAATAAATGTTAATGTCTTAAATAATTTAAAACTAAACACACTTAAAATGTTTTTTGAAGATACAGTTGAAATTGATGATTACGCAGGACTTACATGGATGAGACAACCACATTATTTTATGGGTCTTTATCCATATACATATAGTGCGGGTTTAACTATATCTACTGCAGCATTTAATAAAATTAAAAATAATGAACTAAAATACAGTGATTGGATAGAAGTATTAAAAACAGGTGGATCTAAAAACCCTCTTGATTTAGCTAAAATGGTAAATGTAGATTTAAGTACTGAAAAACCTTTAATGGAAACAATTAAATTTATTGAAAGTATTATTGATGAAATAATTGATATTACAAAAAAGTTAAATAATAAATAGGCGAAAAAATATGATAGGAACATTTTATTTAAAAAGTTCATATAGTATGTTAGAAAGTTTAATTGACTTAAAAGATTTATTTAAGTATGCAAAAAAAGAAAACTATTCTTTCATAAGTTTAGCTGACTCAAAACTACATGGTAGTTATGAGCTTTTTAAATATGCAGAAATATATGACATTAATCCTATTTTAGGTTTAAGTATTAAAGTAAGTGATCCTGATGAGACATTTTTCAATATTTATGTTAAAAATGACATTGGTTATGAAAACTTACTGAAATTATCTTTTTTAAATGAAACAAAATCTAGTTTGTCAATAAACGATTTAATAAATTATCAAACGGGTTTAATCTTTGTATCAAGCGGTTATAAGTCTATTATAGATCAAACAGTAATATATGGTAATAAGGATGAGGCATTAAATTATATAAAAAAGTATAATACAATATTTGATGATTTTTATGTAGGATTAAATACGAATTATAACGATGAATTTAAAACATTTGACTATTTATATAACATATTAAATAAGGAAAAAGTTAAGTACGTTTTATTAAATGAAACAAATTATTTAAAATTTGAAGATAAGAAAAGCTATGAAATACTAATTAAAATTAATGATCGACATAATAAAATAGAAAATAATTTAAACTATCATTTTTTATCTGGTGAAATTATTAAAAATATATATAATAAGTATCCGCTTATTAAGAAAAACCATATTGATTTAATTAATAGTATTACATATAAACACTCATATCCAAAATTTAATATGCCTAAATATCAAACTAGAGATAATATTGAAGTTGAAAAATATTTATATAAATTATCCCATATTGGACTATCAAAAAGATTAAAACAAAACAAAATTAAAGATTACAAACCTTATGTAGAAAGATTAGATTATGAATTAAATATTATAAATCGAATGAATTTTACTAATTATTTTTTAATTGTTTATGATTTTGTTAGATACGCTAAAATAAACAACGTATTAGTTGGTCCTGGAAGAGGATCAGCCGCTGGTTCTCTAACATCTTATGTATTAGGTATAACTGAAGTAGACCCGATCAAATATAATTTAATGTTTGAAAGATTTTTGAATCCTGAAAGAACATCGATGCCAGATATTGATTTGGACTTTCCAGATAACAAAAGAGATTATGTAATTGATTATGTAAAAGAGAAGTATGGGATAAATCATATAGCTTCTATTACAACTTTTCAAACAATGCAATTAAACTCATCAATTAGAGATGTTGCTAGAGTGTTTGGAATAGATAATTATAAATTAACTGGAATAATTGATTCAATTAAAAATAATACATATGATAAAACCGACAAAACAGTATTTTCACTTGCATCTAATGCGAAAAAAATAGAAGGACTATATAGACAAACTGGAACTCATCCAGCAGGAATTGTATTAAGCGATAAAGATTTATTTAAATACATACCAATGCAAAAAGGAGCTTTTGATTTTTATCAAACGCAGTTTGAAATGAATACATTAGAAAAATTAGGGTTAGTTAAAATTGACTTTTTAGGAATAAGAAACTTAACTATTATTTCAAATGTTTTAGAAGAACTTAAAAAACGCAATATAAATATAAATATTAATCAAATTAGTTTAGAAGACAAATTAACTTATAAACTTTTATCTAGTGGAATGACAACAGGTATTTTTCAACTTGAAAGTAGTGGAATGAGAAATGTTTTAAAGAAATTAAAACCAGAGAATTTTGAAGATATTGTAGCTACTCTAGCATTATATAGACCAGGACCGATGGAAAACATTGATTTATTTATAAGAAGAAAAAGAGGAGAAAAATTTAATTATATTCATAAAGATTTAACTGATATTTTAAAACCTACTTATGGAATTATTGTTTATCAGGAACAAATAATGCAAATAGCAAGAAAATTTGCGAATTATTCATTGGTTGAAGCTGATCTTTTAAGAGTAGGAATATCTAAAAAAGATATTAATATATTAAAAAAAGATAAGGAGCATTTTATTAATAGTAGTGTTAAGAATGGATATAGTTATAATGATGCTAAATTAATATATGACTATATTTTAAAGTTTGCTGATTACGGATTTAATAGAAGTCATAGTGTATCCTATGGACTTGTATCTTATCAAATGGCGTATTTGAAAGCTAATTACTTTTTAGAGTTTATGAAAGAATTATTAAATAGTGTTGTTGGAAATCAAAATCAAACTAAATTATATATTAATGAAATTATAAATAAAGGTTATGAAGTTTTACCACCTAATATTAATATTAGTACTAATGAGTATGTTATATTTAATAATAAGTTATATATGCCGCTTGTCAGTGTTAAATCATTTGGAATTAGAACATATGAAGAATTTATTGAAGAAAGAAATAAAAATGGGGATTATAAAGATTTCTTTTCATTTAAAACTAGATTACAAAACATATTAAATGATGCAAACATGGTTAATTTAATTAATTCAAGTGCTCTTGATATATTTGAATTAAATAAAAGTACTATGTTAAATAATAAAGAATTAAAGACAGCTGGTGTAGAATATTTTATTAAGGATTTTAAAGTTACTAATATTAAAGAATTGGATTATATTTCTTTACAGCAAAATGAAAAGGATGCTTTAGGATTTAATTTAAAGTATAATATTAATGAGCTAATTATTAGTAATGAAAAGTTTAGAAAATATTTAACAATTGAAAAACTAAAAACATTAAATTACAATAGAAATTATAAAGTGTGTGGAATTATTAACGAAGTTAATACTATTTACACTAAAGATAATAAAAAAATGATGTTTATGAGTTTTAATGATGGAATAAACTTTATTGATATAACAGTTTTTCCTAATCAATATGAAGAGGCTTTAAAGATCGATTTAAATAAGATAGTTTGTATTAATTTAAAAAAAGATAAATACAAAAACAAAGATAGTTATGTATTTATTGAAAATATAAAAATATGATGGAAGAAGTTGGAGACAACTTCTTTTTTAATATTTAAATAAATTATTAAAAAAAAGGACCATTATTTATTCAATAATAGTCCAATGTTAATGTTATTTAATTTTTTCAACTCTTATTTTCTTTAAGTTAGCAAATCTTGGAAGTCCATCTTCATATGTAACTCCTGCATCGCCTTGGATAAGTGGCATTGCATATTCTACATATT
>Ga0079225_10000505_pt1 | contig 21072 bp, 14 predicted proteins | sample Poulit2012_FD_76344 | JGI IMG/M metagenome (GOLD analysis project Ga0079225, IMG submission 76344) | Agricultural soil microbial communities from Georgia to study Nitrogen management - Poultry litter 2012 | ecosystem: Environmental > Terrestrial > Soil > Agricultural land | place: USA: Georgia... | reverse complement strand
GCTGATGAGCCTCCTCGAGCTACGCTCTGCGGGGTCTCATCTAAGCTTTTCATCCTGCTGGAGTCTACGTATTTTTCCTACGCTGATTTTAAAAGTGTATATTAAAAAAATATACTTTAATACGTTTGCTTTTACATTAACTAAGATACTTATGTCCCATCCTCGTCTAGAGTGCGATAGCCCTTGCAGGGAGCGACTCACAAAATAGATTAATCACCCGATTTACGAGTGAACAGTTTTCTAAATCTATGTGAAGCTAGGCATATGAATGCAAGCCCGCAAGCACTAAGTTTACGACAATGATATTAAACATAATGATTGCAAATCCAATGACCGCCAGCCAAGCTGATTTTTCTCCGTGCCACCCTCGTGACAGTCTTAAATGTAAAAAGGCGGCATAAAAGAAAAATGTAATAAGCGCCCATACTTCTTTTGGATCCCATCCCCAGAACCGGTCCCAGGCAACTTGTGCCCAGATTGCTGCGAATATTAACCCGCCTAACGTGAAAAGTGGAAACCCGATGGCGACAGATCGATAGACAATTTCGTCAATTAAACTGGGACTAATCCTTTTCAATAGTGGCTGAATGCCTGCTCCAATCCTTTTTCTTAAGAACAATCGAATAAGGCCATACATAATTAGCCCTGCTGAAAATGACCAAATGAGTGTGTTTAATTTTCTAGATGCATCTTCTCCTTGAAACCAGCTTGGGATATCGAATAATGGTGTCATCCTGTTCTTGTCCATTAATTTACCATCTTTCGGCCCAACAATAGCAGGCATATGATATTCTGTTGTTATAACATCACCTTCGATAGGAACTAAAAATGGTGCATTATAATCCATTATGCTAAATGAAGTCGTCGTGATAACGAACCCTAATCCCGATAACAATAAATAAAGAATAATTTCAAGCCAAGTTGTTTTTTTCGTTGCGTTAGCTTGTTCAACAGTTCGAATGAGATAAATTAATCCTGCAACGAAACTGATTGCTAATATTCCTTGAGATATCGAAACGGTGGTGACGTGGATATAAAGCCAATGACTTTGTAGGGATGGGACTAAAGGTGCAAGGTCGGATGGGAATACACTAGCATAGGCGATGATTAGCATCGCTATCGGTAAAGCAAATAATCCTAAAACATTTAACCGATAGTAAAAATATATAATAACAAATCCAAGCACCAAGCTCATCCCTAAAAACGTTACAAATTCAAACATATTACTGACAGGAGCATGTCCACCTGCAACCCAACGTGTAATAAAATAGACCAGTTGTGCAAGGAAACCTAAAATTGTTAAGGTGATTCCGATGTTTCCTGCTATATTCCTTTTCGAAGTATCTGCCGTCCGTCTATCTTTAATTGTTGCTCCAAAAAATAGGGTCGCTAATAAATAAACAATAAAAGCAGTATAAAGGGCAATACTGCTAATTTTCACTAAATCACTCATGTGTTAGTCCTCCTAGACACCTTTTTTTCTATTTCCATTTCTTCCTGATCAACAACCATTTGAATGTTCGAGCCTGCAATGGCTTTATTTATATCTTTCTTTAAACCTGTCCAGTTTTTATTCGTATGTGCCGCTAGCACTATTCCATTACCCTCCGGATTAACCCAGATGCGGCGATGCTGCCAGTACATGCCTTGCATAACGCCAATCATGAATATGGTTGCTCCGATAATAAATAGAGGTATTGTATAATCTCTGCGAATACTTATTCCACTTACATGACGAGTTTCTAAATCGGCAATACCTAGCATATATTTATTTTCTCCTGTAGGATCAAAGTTCATTTCTGCCCCTACTAGACTAAGCTCCCCCTCATCTGAATCTGGTGGAAATAAATTGAAAATAAATGCTGGATTTCTCGGAATTTTAGAATCGGTGCGAGGTTCACCATCTTCCATTTCATAGTCTGGAAAATACTCTGACACCCTTAGTTCAAAACCATTATCTAGTTCATATAATGGGTCAGGTGAGTTTAAATCAATGGTTACATCCTCCAATGGTTGTTCTTTTGGGTCATCTTTTTCGTATAGTTGAAACGTCATATTTGCTAACTCGTTTTCTTGGTACCCCGCTTGATATAACGTATAGTTATCGAATTTTAATGGCTCATTCAATTGGATGGAACCTTCGACTACTTTTTCTAATTCGGGTTCTTTCCCAACAACATCCCTCGGTTTAGCTTTATAAATGACGACATCACTTTGATAGTTTTTATGTACAAGTTCACCCGATCTCTCCATAGCAGCACTAAATCGTTCATCATCTTCATCATATGTCTCTAGTAAAAAACGTTTATTCTCTATGTAATATTCATTGTTCGTCCCTGGAATAACTTTTTGCTCACCTTCTCTTACCCAAACATAGTCATCTAAATAGAAAAATGGAGTCAACCTTAAGATAGCAGCAATCAAAATTATAATAAGGCCAATATGATTGACATAAGGCCCCCACCGTGAAAAGCGATTTTTTTCTGCCAAAACATTTCCACTTTTATTCATTATTTTATAATTAGATTTTTTCAAACGATGGATTAATGTCTTTTTTTCATCTTCCGTTACAACTTCAGTTTTGCTAAACAACCGCTGTCTACTTAAAAATGTATTATGACGTTTGGGTTGTTGAAGCTTTAGTGCACGGTATAACGGCACGAATCGGTCGATACTACAAATAACTAATGAAACACCGATCAAGGCGATTAAAATCAAATACCACCAGGAACTATAAAGTTCATGGAACCCAAGTTGATAATAAATTTTTCCAGCCAATCCATACCATTCTTCATAAAAAACGGCTGGATCTCTGTTTTCTGCTTCTTCAGGTATGTACATTTCCTGCGGGAAAATAGTCCCGATTCCTGAAGCGAGCAGAGCAATAATGATGAAAATAACACCAACTTTTACCGACGAAAAAAGGTTCCATGTTTTATCTACTAACGTTCGGCTATACGTTTTTGATCTTCTAGCAGAACCATCATAGCGCATATTGAGTAATTTTGTTTTATCGTTTCCATCTAAATGTTGATTTCCTTCAATCGGTTTACCACATGATTCACAAAGAATGGTTCCTTCAAGATTCATGTGTCCGCACTCACATTTTAATTTGTCCATCTAAACCCATCACTCCACTTAATTAGGTTGGATTGCTTTAAAATGACTTTCTAACTTTTCCAATGGTATAGCGCCAACAACCTCATCTTGAACTTCACCTTCTGGACTTATAAAAAATGTGTTCGGGATAGGAGAAACGCTATATAAACCCATCACTTCACTTCTTTTATCATGCAGAACAGCAAATGTTAAATTATATTTATCAATAAATTGTTTGATAACCAAATCGCTATTATCTAAGCTAATAGTAACAATCTCAATATCATCCTTATACTCAGGGTACAGCGTCTCCATTAGGGGCAACTGCGCTTCACAAGGCTTGCAATAAGTTGCCCAAAAGTTAAGCACAACTCCTTTACCTTCTAAATCACTAAGTCGAATATGTTCTTGCTCATTGTTTTCATTTAATTGGGTTAATTCAAAATCAGGAACTTGATTACCTTTTTTAACAGCGCCTTTATCTCTCGTTAAATTCATAATTAATGCAAAGATGACCGCAGCCAAAATAATCACAAGCGTAATCGTTCGAAAAATAAAACGCCTCTTCATTTTCTTTCGTTTATTTTTATGTGCCTGATATAAAGCCATGTCAATAACTCCTTAACAATTTGCCACGAATATTTTCAATAAAGGGGTGAAAAAAGGGTCACTTTTACGAAAGGACAGTGTTTATCACTTCAACACCCCCTAAAAAACTAATCCATTTCTTCAATCAGTTCCAATATAAGATCGTAATTTAATGTACCGATTGTTTTCCTATGAATGGTTCCATCCGAATTAACGAAATAGGATGTCGGCAACGCAAAGGCATTATATTCACTTGAGACTTCCGTAGTTTCATCAATTAAAATTTGGAAAGTGATGCCAAATTCCTCAAGAAAGCCTTCTACATCTTCAAAACTTTGTTCAGTTTCAGTCAAGTTAACAGCCAAGATAACAAAATCATGTTCTTCTTCGTGAAGTTTCTGCATATCAGGCATTTCCGCACGACATGGTGGACACCAAGTCGCCCAAAAATTTAATAAAACTTTTTCGCCCTCAAGTTCCGATAATCGCACCGTTTCCCCTTCCACTGTTTCTAATTCAAAATCTGGTGCTTGATCCCCTTCTTCCAGACCTGATGCCCCGTCCGCTTCAAGGGATGGATTATCAACTTCCGTTTCAGATACTGAATCTTTTTTGGCATTGTTACTTATGACAAAATCAGATACAGCCCAACCAACCACCCCTACAACAGCAATAATAATAATCCATCTTTTCACATTTATTCCTCCAGTTTATCCTAATTTCGACATCCACGTTCCATCGACTAAATCAAGTAAAAACTCTGTGATCCGTGGCATGAAACCTGCAAGTAAAACAATCCCCATCACAATCATGATAACGCCGCCAACCCTCATAATCATCTGACTCCGTTTGACAATCCACTTGGTCGATCCAAGGAAAAATGTTAATAATAAAAAAGGAATGATAAAACCGACTACATACATAATCGTGTAAATGACTCCTTGTCCTGGATTACTGGCAGCTAATAATAATATGGAACCAAATATAGGGCCAATGCATGGAGTCCACCCTGCTGCAAAGCCTGTACCTACAAAAAATGTACCGAGATAACTAACATTTGATTTTTTATATTGCAAACGTTTTTCTTTCATTAAGAAATTAATATTTATCCAGCCACCTACGAATAAACCCATCACAATAATAAAGATACCAGCGACTCTCTGTATTAATAACCCAGAATCTCCTGATAACAGTTGTTGAATCCACTGCCCTAAAAAGGATGCGCCAACACCCAAACTGATAAAGATAAGTGAAACACCCAACAAGAAAAAGAATGAATGATTAAGGAGTGTTTTGCGAACCTTTCCTGTTCTTTCTCCTTGTATTTCTTTGACACTCATTCCTGTAATATAAGATAAGTAGGCTGGAAAAATTGGTAAAACACAGGGGGATAAAAAGGAAAGTGCCCCTGCCCCTAATGCCATTATCATTCCCAATAAAAGGAATGTATCTGTTTCTATACCGCCCATTTGTGCACCTTCTTTCTTTTAATGTAAAGATTGTAATAACTAGACCAATAAACTAACGAACAACAAGATTGTATCAAACATCAAAAAGTATGTTTTAATCAAAAGTAAGGTTGTCTTACCTTACTCCATATAGAACATAGCAAGCTAATATGAAAGATTCATGAAAGTGGTTGAAATCCACAAGTTTATAGCGTACCAGCTAGACGCTTCACTAGTTTCACTGCTTTGTTAACGGCATAATGTTGGTAATAGTAAAAAAACCCAAAAGTTGAGTTTTTCACTCTAACTTTTGGGGGGCGGTTCAAGCCTAGCTTGTGGAGACTCAGCCGCGCCTGTGGAAAGCGAAGTATTTTTTCCAAAGCGAATAACGCTCACTTAAAACTTTTTGACATTTAATAACCAATACTTAGTTTAGTCCCTGCCTCGTTTTAAAAAATAAAAGTTGCATATTAAATTTAAATCCCGTTCTTTAAATTAATTTTCACACTTAATGGTGACTTCATAAATCAGGACACTACATTTTCTTGCTAAATATTTTCAGGTAACCTAACTGATAAGACAATAATGCAACAATGAAAAGTACGCCCACCATCATGGCAAGAAAAAGCCAATCACGCTTAATGACAGTCATCCGGTGATAATAAGTCCGCTCCCGATTTCCTGTGAAGCCTTTTGATTCCATAGCGATGGCCACCCGTTCCGCTTTCCGGATGCCGTTAGCTAAGAGTGGGATGGAATATCTCTGGAACTGGGTTAGTTTTCCTTTTATCCCTTTCAATCTTCTCATTCCTCTAATCTGATGCGCTTTTCTCAAGATCTGAAGTTCATGCTGGAACACAGGAAGGAAGCGATATCCCGCGATAATTCCATAGGCGATTTTGGGTGGGACTTTGCACTGATGGATTAAACTCATCATAAATTTAGTCGTATCGGTCGTAAAAATAAATAATAATGACATGGCAAAAAAGCAAAGGGAACGAAATGTGATACTGAGACCGGTTTGCAGGCCGCCGACCGTCAATTTCATCACCCAGAATTCAAACAAGACAGTGCCGCCTGAAAATGCTTCATTCGTATACAATGCTGCAGTCCAGCCAAAACCTAGAGCAAACAATGCAAATGGAGCAAATAAGCGAATCCACTTTTTAAACGAAATATCTGAAAGGGTAAATGTCACCACAATCAAGAACGTTAAATAAGCGAGCGGTGTGAACACATCATACACGAAACTCAGCAACACGCCAGGAACCAATATGGCAATAAATTTAAAAGTCGGGTTAACAGCTGTCATCATAGGTGAACTTCCTCCCTTGATGCGGGATTCTCTCTATGATACGGCAAGCGTAAGCGTGCTTTTTTCAACAAATCTCCCTGCATCCATAAGTTCTTCGGTTGATCTGAGAATGCAATCATCCCGTCATGCAGTACTAAAATTCGATCAGATAATGAAGCCAATTCCATATCATGTGTTACAAACACGATGGCAATGCCTCTCTCCTTCAAGTCGAGGATCATCTCCATCAAACGGTGTGTCGTGTAGGCGTCCTGTCCAAATGTCGGTTCATCAAAAAGTAGGATATCAGGTGTATCATCAAGCGCTGTTGCGACACTGAGGCGTCTTTTCTGTCCACCACTTAACGAAAACGGGTTCTGGAATTTATGTTCACTCAATTGGAATTGCTCCAGTAAAAATGAAGATGATCGCTGTATTACCTCTTCAGGATAATCATTCAGTTTCATGCCGAAAACAATCTCATCATAAACAGTATCGGTGATGAATTGATGTTCTGGATTCTGAAACACGAATCCCATTTTCTGACGTAATTCACTTTCTTGCCAGAGTTGAAGCGGCTTTCCGTGCATTAAGATTTGACCACCCGCCGGCTCTAAAATGCCAGCCATAATTTCAAGCAAGGTGGATTTTCCTGAGCCATTCCGACCAACAATAGATATAAATTCTCCACCTCTGATTTCCAAGTCCACCCCGTTCAATATCGATTTGTTTTTTCTGTTGAAATTTATCCCTTCAACAGTCAATATGTTTTTGGCTGCAGGAGGAATTGGTTGCATTGACCTGGTGAACAATGGGGAGTTATCATACTTTTTTGGTAAAAAAACGCCTTCTTTTTTCAGCAATGCTTTTTTAGCTGTAAAAAGTCTGTCCGGGTGTTCATCAGCCATAAGCCTGCCTTCTTTTCCGAGTAAAAGAAGGCGATCAGTAAATTGGAGCCATTCATCTGCTTGATGATCGATGATCAAGACGGATATTTGCTGCTTTTCCTGGATAGCTTTTACTAGCTGGACAAACTCCCGGGTGGAGGCAGGATCTAAATTGACGGTTGCTTCATCTAGAATGAGCAGTTCAGGTTCGGACAATAAGACTGAAGCCAGTGCGATTTTTTGTTTCTCTCCACCTGATAACTCATGAAGTTTGCTGTGTTTGTATGATTCCATACCCACTAACTTGAGCGCCTCTGTTATCATACCGGCCATCTGAGCGGGCGGTGTTTGAAGATTTTCCAGTGTAAAGGCCAGTTCATCTTCCACATGAATCATGCAAAATTGTGTTTCAGGATCTTGAAACACAATACCGATATGCTGATTAAGAATGCCAGACGGGAAATTCGTAATATCCTTGCCTGAAAAGGTGATGCATCCGTTAGATTCCCCCTCCACTGCCTCTGGATACAACCCGTTAAGGCAGAGTGAGACAGTGCTTTTACCAGAACCGCTCGCCCCCATTAACAACGTAACCTCATCGTGATGTAGCGTGAAATTCAAGTCTATTAAAAGTGGATCATCGATTGATTCATAAGCAAATGAAAAGTTTTCTACTGAAATAAGAGCCGCTTCCTGTGATTCATATTGCTTCGTCTTCACGTTTTTTCTTTTGCTCCTTTCCTAATGCATAGCCGCCGAGCACCCCAGTTTGTGCCAATTTGTCGCTGACCCATTTGCCAAGTAATCCTCCAAGCAATGAACTAGCGATCAAACGGACAACGAGCATGGACACAAGAAGCCACGGAGCGAGTGCCAAGTTACCGCCTGCGAACAGTTGCCAAATAAAGCTAAAAACAGCGCCAGACATCGCAGCCAGAACTAGAATCCGCTTTTGATAATTCTTCCATTTCGTAAGAGCGAACGGCAATTCTACACCTGCACCCTGAACGAGTCCTGCCAGTATAATTTTTGCTCCTCCGGGAGATCCGGAAAGTATTTCGACTGCAGCGGAAATCAAGCCAACCAACAATGCAGCGCTAGGCTTTCGGATTACATACGCCGCAATGATTGAACCGATAAGCCATAGACCAAAAATAACTTCAAACCCGAATGGCGCGAGGCCGAACGGAGTTAACACATTGCGAATTCCATACCCTAACAGGGAAAAAGCCATATACAACACACCAGCAACCACACTGATGATAGACAACATTACAATTTCTTTCAGTTTCCAGTTTTTAATCATTTGAACCACCCTCTTTTTTTGATGGACTGTTTGCCGATATCGTAAAAGTAAGGCTGAGACGTTGAACCTCTTTTTTTGTATTTGTAAAAAACAACTCCATTATTTTGAAAATATCATTTACATCGCCATCAAGTCGTGTTGAATAATGATCCGCACTCACCTTGACATTTTCCTTTCTCACTAAACCCAGTTGTTCATTGATGACATCTATGTAATTGTCACCGCCCATCGGATATAGAGCTATCTTGCAGGCAGCCTGTTGTGAGATATGTTGCATTTTCTTTTTGTTCAACAGAGCCCCTTCTTTGAATGCATGGATATTTTTATCATGTTCTCCTGCACAGCCAACTGAAAATGTACCGCTCATCGCAACATGGGCGCCGGTACTAGCCGCTTGGAGAAAAATAGCCTGAGTGACATCGAACAAGTGCATCGTTTCCCCCTGGATAAATGTACTCACATCATCTGTTTGCATCGATATATTTGTAGTGTCCACCTCATCCAGTGCTGATAAAATCACCTTTACAAAATCATCGCTCATCGGAAACAAGGTAAACTGACAACCTTCACTCGTAGTACTTGTTGATTTTTTCATCGTTTATCTCCCTTTTAATCATATTAAAAAAACTGCATTCCCCCGAGAGAAATGCAGTCCATGATATATAACATTCATAACATATATGATGTCCTGCACTTCCCCACGCTGGTATTATCCAGATCGGGTGCCAAGGGTCAAGATTATCCTTTCTCAGCCGAACATGCCGGCTCCCCTAGTGCTAGTTTAATTATGCAATTTTTCAACTACTAGATTAAGAGATAATAGCAGCTTTGTCAAGTTCCCTCTGGATTAAAGCTAGTCGGATTCCCTTTTATTTGGAAGATAAATAGACGCTATGTGATTGCTCGAGCCAATGCGGTTTCATCCTAGGCTATGCGGCTTTATCACGTGCTATGCGCCGTCATTTCCTCTTATGCGCCGTCATCTCGTTCTATAGCCCGTCATTTCGTTCTATAGCCCCTTCATTCCATTCTATAGCCCTTCATTTCATTCTATAGCCTTTCATTTCATTCTATAGCCTTTCATTTCATTCTATAGCCTTTTATCTCATTCTATAGCCCTTCATTCCATTCTATAGCCTTTCATTTCATTCTATAGCCTTTCATTTCATTCTATAACCTTTCATTTCGTTCTATAGCCTTTCATTTCATTCTATAGCCTTTCATTCCATTCTATAGCCCTTCATTTCATTCTATAGCCTTTCATTTCATTCTATAGCCTTTCATTCCATTCTATAGCCTTTCATCTCGTTCTATAGCCTTTCATCTCATTCTATAGCCTTTCATTTCATTCTATAGCCTTTCATTTCATTCTATAGCCTTTCATTTCATTCTATAGCCTTTCATTTCATTCTATAGCCTTTCATTTCGTTCTATAGCCTTTCATTTCATTCTATAGCCTTTTATCTCATTCTATAGCCCTTCATTCCATTCTATAGCCCTTCATTTTAAATTTGCGGGAGGTTCTTTCATCTATTATAGACAAATTTACTGTCGTGAGGCTGCGTGCTTGTTCTGGCTTTCCACTAAAAATCCCCTGTGACGTGCTTGCCACAGGGGAGATTTTCTTACATACACCATCTTACAAATTTTATTGCCATTTTTTAATCAAGTCGTCTGTATTTGCTTTGAGCTTGTTATAAGCTTCTTCAGAAATCAATTCATTTTCTTCTTGATGGTCTAATAGAAGTTTGAATCCTTCCATATGTTTGACAACCTTTTCACCCTTGCCACTCTCTTCGTAATGACTTACTGCAGTCAAATGCAGGGTTAGGGCGCGGGCGCTCTGACTATTGGCGAATGCTCCCGAATCCTCAAGTTGATCAACAAGCTCCTTCATATCGGCTGCGCTTATATCGTCGCTTTCACCTTTTAAATCGACAATACGGTCTTCACGCTCAGGGTCTACAATACCATTGAGATAGTCTTCTTCAACCATATAGTCTCGAAGTTGTTCCCAATCGATTTCTCCAATATCTTTTACACGTCCTTCTTCATAAGCCTTGGCGAATGTTTCAAAACCGTCGCCACCTTGACCCGTGAAGTTGTTCGTTGTGACAAGATATGTTTCATCTAAATCAATTTCAGTAAGCTCACCATCATTGTCAATGGACATGTCAACCACACGTTCGCCCACTTCTTTTGTGCTGTCATATTGGAATTTCATGCCTGATACATGCAAGAATCCGCCATTTTCTGCCGGTGCTTGGCGTACACTGTGTTCAAGAATCTCTTTAATTTCCTGACCAGAAAGTGTAGCAATCACTGGGTCATTTCCAAATGGTAAAACATTAATTACTTCTCCAGTTGTAATTTCCCCTTTTTCAATTGGCGCTCGAATGCCACCACCATTTTGGAAGGAAATCACCGTTTCAGGGTATTTTTCTTGAGCTTTTGCAAGCATCGCATCTGTTACTAGGTTGCCAAGTTCTGTTTCATTCGCACGGACACTATCTGTCCCGTCTCCATCACTTTCGCGTGGGTTGGTTAAGTCCTTCATCGCTTCCGCACCAATTTCTTCTTGATTAATCTCTTCAACCTTTTCTTTGTACTCCGCTAGCACTTCTGTAGCTTCTTCATCAGCTTCATAATTATCGACTTGTAGTAATTCACCTGACTGTCCAATGACCTTACCTTCGTCATCAAAGCAAACGTTAAGTGTACCTAAATACTCCGCATATTCACCAGCCTGAACAATAACAGTAGGATCTTTTTCTTCTCCTGTGTCAGTTTCTTCAACAACAACTGGTTCTGAAAGTTCTGTGTGTGAATGGCCTCCAATAATGATATCGATGCCTTCAACTTCTTCTGCGAGGCGCATATCATTTCCGACTTCCGGAGCACTGTCAAAGCCAATATGATTAACAGCTACAATTTTGTTGATATCAGCATCTTCGAATTCTTGAACTGCTTTTTCTGCAGCCTCTTTAAAGTCTTCGAATTCAACATCCATCGGACTCGCAATATCTTCTGTGTCTTCTGTTGTTAAACCGAAAATACCAATTTTTTCACCATTGACTTCTTTAACAATGCTGTTGTAAATTTCTCCGTTATTAGGATCCGCTACGTTATATTCATTTGTTTCAAGATCCTTCATAAACGGATCCTCAGAAAAGTCAATGTTTGTTCCAAGCAGTGGGAACTGTGCATTTTTCACAAATTCGGATAGAGATTCTTGTCCGCCCTCTTTGTCTCCTAAATCAAATTCATGGTTACCGAATGTCATCGCATCAATATCCATTAAGTTCATTAACGCTAAATCTGCTTGTCCCTTAAACTCGTTAAAATATAACGTTCCTGAGAAAACATCTCCAGCATTAAATAAGAGAGTATCAGGATGAGCATCACGATACTCATTAATCGCCGTGATCATGTTGGGTAATTTATCAGCACGTGAATGCGTATCGTTCATATGCATAATCGGTAGCTCAAACGTATCATTTTCTTCTTTTTCAAGATCAATTTGCGTAAGTACAGGGTCATGGTCACTGGCGCGGCCATGCATGTCTGTGAAATCAGCATTCACATGGATAAAATCAATTTCAGTTGCTTCTGCAATATTATTTGACACTAGCACATGATCAAATACATGTGAGTTGCCTTGGTAAACATAGCTGTAACGCTCTTCAGCAGGTACTTTATCAGCCATGTTTGTTAACTCTTCACCTTCAAGAATTTGTAATGGCTCTGAGAATTCATAATCATTCATATCTCCAAGTACGACGACATTTTCATCAGGATTATCTTTTTTAACATCTGTTACAAAATCATTCAACTCTTGAGCTAATACTTTTCGTTGCTCCCGACTTCCTAAATTCGGTGGCTGGTTTTGTCCAAAAAACGGATCGTCGCCGAGTTTTGAATTCAAATGATTGGCGACAACAACAATACTCTCACCATTGAATTCAAATTGTGCAGCAAGTGGTTTACGTGTATTTTCAAACACCTCTGGTGAGATACGACCTGGATTAAGTGTTAATTGACCGTCCTCGTAGCCTACTGCGTCATGAGTGCCCCCATGATCGGCGTCCGTCATCGATACGCGCTCAGGGTTGTATAGGAATCCAACACGGATATTTCCTGTCGGTTTTCCACCATCTGCATTATACTCAGGATCAATATTGGCATAGTCGTATGTTGGACCACCTTTTTTCTCAATCTCAGCAATTAAACGTTCATAACTCTGATCAGCTTCAGGTGACTTGGAATCTGAACCATCATTCGCCATTACCTCAACGACACCAATAATATCTGGGCTATTCATTTCTTCAACAAACGCATTAGCGATATTTTGTGCTTTAGAATCAGGTGTTTCACTCCTGTTAGCTGAAAAGTTTTCAACGTTATACGTTGCGACACTTAATTTTTCTTCATCTTTTACGATAGTCGTTTTTCCATCTTCTCTGTCTGCCCCAGTCGCTTCATGAGCTTCTTCGACATCCTCAAGATCAGCATAGACTTTGTAATTTCCAAACCCATAATTCACGACACCTGTTAAGGCTTCGGTAAACTCATCACCGGTTGCCACTTCAAGGTCTCTTGCCGGTCCATTTGGCTGAACCTTAAAATGAATTGCCTGTGCGAGCGGTGCATCACTGGTCAACTGAACACCACCGTTAGTAGTCGGATTTTCTACTTCAAACTCATCTGTCACAACAACAAGGTCACCATGTAATTGCGGGCCGATTGCTCTTGAAGGTGCAACTTCAACACGCATGCCTGCAATGCTTTCCCAGAAATCAATAGCATAGTTTTCCGGTTCAAATACTTCGAAATCCTCACTGCTGATTTCATCAGGAATGCTTTCTGACGTAATTTTTACAGGTTCAGGTAGTTCAACGTCTACTTCTGTGACATCAATGATACCCCCTTGGTCATCACGTGCATTAATCTGTGTTACAGGTAAATCTGTCTGCTCTTTATCGTCATACCCATCGATATAATATTCACTGACTTTACCAGATACTTCAACTAAATCACCGACTGAAACATCTTCCTCTTTACCTGTGTAAACAACAATTCCTTCTGACGTGTTGGGATTGCCATCGTACTTTTCTTCCGGTGTTTGCATGTGGAAGTAGTTACTGCCACGAATATCGTACTTATAGGTGACAACCCCTTCAACGTTATCGACAAGGTCGCCTTCCATTGGAGAAGTATGACTCTCACCTTGAATATCATGAATCATGATTCCTTCTTCAGGGTCATAAACCGTATAGTTGAATTTCGATACTTTACTAGTTTCTAAACCTTCTTTATAGGCGATAGCTTTGATTGTCATGTCTTGGTCAATTGTAATCGCCGACTCATATAATGTGCTGTCCTGATCGGGTTCGCTACCATCTGTTGTATAATAAATATCAGCATCTTCTGTGGATGTTTGAAGGGTAACTTCTTTACCTTCAGGAACTTTTCCTTCCCCTGGTGTAGCTGAGACAGGTTGCACAACAGAAGAATCAGCTATAACATCTGTTTCTGATCTTGGAATGATCTGGAAGTCACCATTAAATTGCGTAACAATTCCAGTGATACTGTCATATTCTCCGCCTTCGTTAAGTCCAAGCGAATTCGTTTCATCGCGGACAACAAATTCGTTTCCGTCTGCATCTTCAGCTGTGAAGTTAGCCCAATCGCCGCCATCTTCCACACCTGTTAATGAGACGTTCTCAACAACTGCCAATTCTGATTCATGGTCTTTTAATTGGCTGCCGTCAAGAGATAATGCATCAGGTACACCAACGTCTTCATTTTTTTCATCGACATTAGCGTTTTGAATCTGCAACAGGCCATTATGTTTACTTAAACTACCTATCACAGTAATTTCATCACCAAGTTGAACATCTGATAATACTGGATAGATAGCAATCCCCGCCCCCTCATCTTGGATGTGAAGCGTGTTTTTCAACTTAGCTGTGACGACACCTTTTGTCTTCACGTCACCTTCGTTTTGATCACGTGCTTCTTGGATTGTTTTTAATTCTAAGTCCACTGGCGGCTCTTCGGATTCATCCGCAAAAACCATTTCTGTAGCATCCTTAATTCCGTTATTAGCATGATACGCCTCCATGCTACCAGTGACAATAACCTCTTCACCTAAGTTATCAGGGTTCGTATTTAAACCAAATTCCCCTCTAAATTGTGCTGGTATTTGAACGGATAACATTTTATCAACATTTGATTCATCCTTAGAGTCCGCTATCGCAAAGTTATAATCCTCAGTGAACTCTGATGGATTGTCTGTTACATTATCTTTCCCTTTAACAAATCCAACAATAAAACCTTGCACACTTTGTGTACTACCATCATTATCGAGAGCTATTCCGTCTTCCACCGAAATTGTATCGGTATCAGCAATTGTCTCTGCACTTGCCACCGTTTCTGCTATCGGTGTCAGTAAGCTTAAAATCATTACAAAAATAAGCATGATACTGTAATGTTTTTGGTATAACTTCATCTGCATTTAATCCTCCCCTTTTTTCTCGTTTTACGTATTCTGCAAAACTTTTATTCCAAGTACTGTTCTCTAATACTCCCTTTAAACGACAGCGCTTACATTTTTAACCTGATAACCACCTCCACTTTACGGGTTGCTAGATATTCTTATGTCTATTTAATAGTTTACGAGATTTTGACATAAATTAAATAGACCTAATGTCCCTACCCTCGGAGGATAGTGAGCATAAAGTTCTAGTTGTCTGTATTTTGCAAATTTAATTTTAACGAGGCATTTATAAGAGTGATTTGATTGATACCTTTGATGAGTGTCTTCGTCTATTGATAAGATTTTTCTATCATACAGATGAGCTGTTCTTGCTATTGGCGTTGAAATGATGCTTTTTTCCGAGTGCCTACTTTCGTTTTCTTTATTTTTCCAATCGTTCCCTTGTTCTAGTCATCTTTACAATTGACGACTAGATTACGGCGTTAATCAGGGTCTTTATTCATGTATCTCAGTCCAAAAAACCATACAACAAAAAAACAACAAAAAGTTTCAAAAAGCGCCAGATATAGACATGATTCAGAATTGCGTCTGTACCTGGCACCGTTTTTTTCTATGCGCCTTCATCCGGTTCTACAGCCTTCATCCATCATAATATAATGGGACAGCGTGCCTGTCCCTCTGTCCCTCTCCCTCTGTCCCTGAAGGGTGGTTATTTTCTTTTTTCTGACAGAATAAGTTTTAATACCTTTACACTCAAACTCTAATCCCATTTCCTAAACAATACATCAAGACTAAATTCATTGTCATGAACATCAGAAGCGACTTTACCACCTTGTTTGTGAACCAGCTGCCTAACAATGTGTAGGCCTAGCCCAAGTTGACCACCAGACCGACTCGTGTCCAATCTATATGTTCTATCAAAAATGCGGTGAAGCTTAGAGTGATCAAGCTCGTCCACGTCATTCTTTACTCGTAATTGCACATATTCATCTTTATCCATTAAGTTAATGGTCACATAGCTTTTGGCATAACGTAACGCATTTTGAATGATGTTGGTTACGATTCGGTTTGTTGCTTTGTTGTCAGCTAAAATAGAGGGGACTTGTTCTTCATCCACCTGTACCTTGAGCCCTCTTTCTTCAAAATCATTATAGAACATTAACATGACTTCGATAATGATTTGATTTAAAAACTGCTCCTCTATAATCAGTTGATTGTCGGATGAATTGATTTGGGAAAGCTCATAAAATAAATCTACCATCATAGTGAGGTTGTCAATTTTCTTTTGAATAATCGACAAAGATTCTTGTCTGTCTTCTTCAGATAATGCTGGATCTGTTAACAACTCCGAAAACCCCTTAATGGATGTCAAAGGGGTTCTTAAATCATGCGAGATATTGGTAATCTCTTGTTTTAATTCTCTTTCTCTCTGTTCTTTTTGTTGCTGATCTTGCTTGAATAAATGAATAAGCCGGTTAATTTTTATAATGAAACGATTGAAGATTTTACTATGGGTAGTAGTACGGACCAATTCATTTGTATCGAAGTCTTCGATAATTTCTTCCAATTGATTGGTCATATTTCTAATTTCCCAATGAAAAACGAGCAGCAGCCCAACGCTAATCGTCAACAGACCTATTAATAGAATAATAATTAACCAGCTACTCACTTTGCCCAACCTCCCTCTATCAATCTATATTTTGTTTAGCGAATCTTCTCACACCTATGAGTAAGCAAATGACCGAGATAACGATACCTGTTATCCAATAACTTATTTCAAAATGAATTGTTTGGCCCATAAATTTCATAAGATTTTCGGTTAATTGTGTACTTGGTGCGTAATGATACAGTTCATCTAATCCTGACACAGGCTTAAGGAGCGTTCGTAACACATCCCCAGAAATCACAAAAGTGAACAGCAACATAATAACGATATAGACTTCACTAACCTTCAGCATCTTCATCGCATGAATCATGAAAAAGCCACTAAGCACGATTGGCAACATATTGAAGCTTGCGATTAGAAAATATCTAACCGAATGTTCTTCACTAGTAAAAAAATTCTCTCCTAACCCAATCATTAATAGTAAACCGATCACACATACCACCAAAAAGTAACTCAAAGTCAGGATAAGTTTTGACCAAAAAATAGTGTTTCTGGAGATGCCAAAAGAGACGGATTGTTTGATTAATGACATATCCTTACCTGTAAGGGCTAAATTAAATAGAAGAGCAACAATGAGAATGAGTGCGGTGTTGCCAATGACATTTGAATAGAAAAATGAACTTGTTGCGTAAGGGAAACTTGATTCGTACTGCCCAGAAAAATACAAGACAGCCGCTGCTGCGGTAATTAACACTAAGCAGATCACTGTGGTGATATGAAGGCTCTTTTTACGCATTAAACGATATCTCTCGCTTTTCATATAATTCATCATCGGTCGTCACCCACTAACCCCAAGAAATACTCTTCCAAATTCAATGATTCTATCCGAAATTCCATAACTAATACACCATTGTCAATTAAAAGTCGATTAATTTCACCACTCGCTTCTATATAGTTTTGTATGGTCACCGTATCGTCTGGCAAGACCTTATAATCAATATCCTCATATGTTTGTTCTAATAGTCGCGCCGTTTTTGCGGGGTCATCGACTTTTAGTTGAATTTGTTTTCTACTCTTGTCATCCAGGGATTCCTTACTTACATCATCGACAATGACACCGTTTTTGATAAACACAAAACGTTTTGCCAGCAATTGTAGTTCCGTTAAAATATGGCTGGAGACGAGAATTGTAATTTGTTTTTCCTGGTTTAATTTCAATAATAATGTACGTACTTCTCTAATCCCTTCTGCATCCAATCCATTAATCGGCTCATCCAATACGAGACAGTCTGGACTTCCTAAGAGGCAAAGGGCGATGCCTAATCTTTGTTTCATACCCATCGAATAATCCTTGAAACGCTTCCTCTTTTGATTAGCTAAACCAACAATTTGCAACACCTCATAAATGCGTTTCTTTTCAACCACACCTCGCTGAATTCGAAAGTATTCCAAGTTTTGAGTTGCAGTGAAATCCGGGAAAAATTCTGGTGTTTCTATCATAAATCCCATTCTCTTTCTGGCTTGGACCGCCCCTTCACCAAATTTGCCAAATAGGTGAATATGCCCTGATGTTGGAAATAATTGTCCGGCTAGAACTTTAAAAAAGGTTGATTTGCCAGCACCATTTTTACCAATTAACGCACAAATTTCTCCTTTTCTTAATGTAAAATCAAGAGGTTTAATCACTTCATCTTCCTTAAATGTTTTAGTTAACTGATAGGTTTGGATCATCGTATTCATCTTATCAACTCCCTTAACTCAAGTGTCTTAATATATGTAGTATAGTTTAGGAGTCTTTAATTTGTTTTAAGCAAAACATAAAGAATTCATAAAGAAATTAAACGAGCATGAACCCTACTCCCCAAATAGTTTTTATATACTCTTCATTTGTGGCTTTGGCGATTTTTTTACGTAAATTGGAGACATGCACACTAATTGTATTATCATCACCCAAATAAGGCCCTGTCCAAATTTCCTCGTATATTTTCCTCTTGGAAAAAGCGCGTTCTGGATGACTGATAAACAATGACAGAATATCAAATTCTGCCTTGGTCAACTGCAGTTCCTTGTTTTCTAAAGACACCGTTTGGCTTTCTGGATTTATTTTTAGACCACGCCATACTTTCTCAACCGTTTGTGATGATCGAACACCTGATTTGCGTAACTGAACTTCTACTCTAGCTAAAACTTCTTGTTGGTTAAATGGCTTTGTTATGTAATCATCTGCCCCCATTTTTAACACTTCAATTTTATTCTCTATATCAACTTTAGCTGAAATGACAATAATTGGAATCATACTCTTTTCCCTAATTTTACTTATGAACTCTTCCCCACTCATCCCAGGTAACATCAAGTCCAGTAAAATTAAATCATATGTACTATTTTCTAATTGCAATAAACCTTCCGTACCAGAATAAGCCGGCACAGCCACCATACCTGATTTTGTTAAGATCATATTCAATAACTTATTAATTTCTTGATCATCTTCAATGACTAAAACTCTCTTATCTTCATACATAATCGTCACCCATCTTTAAATGCATTGTCTATATATTATTATCCCTAATCAGCTAAGTCTTATATTACCATTTAAAAGAGGGATCTGTCTGATGACACTCTTTATATTTGTCTTGCCCAAGCATTTAAAAGTTTTGTATTAAGTTGTAATTTTTTATCAGTAAATTGATTTAGCAGTTGATCATATCGCTTTTTGTCAAAAAAGGGCAACCACTAATAGGTCAACCCTCCCACCCTTAAAAAAGGCCGTCTCGTCTGCCAGCTTTCACCGACAACAAGACAGCCTTTATATTTTTTCCTAACTCAATACGGGTCGGACTCACGACTCTTTTCCACAGCATCTATTGTTGCTTCATTCGCAGCTACCGAACTTTGCCCATATTTTGATTGACCCGACTCTCGACCTGGAATGTTGTTCCCCGTTTCCATACCTTCAAGTTCTTTCATTTTCGCCTCGATACCTTTCTTCACACGACGTCCGTAATCTTCATCCGCTTGTGTGAAATGCTCAATCATCGCATTTTGAATTTTATCATCACATACAGCAAGTGCTTCGGATAAATTCTTAATCAATTCTTCACGTTCCCAATCTTCGAAGCTGCGGTACGTATGACCAGCCTGCCCATAATTATTCGGACGATCAATAGGCGCACTCATGGCAGCTGCGTTAAAAGTAGGACGATGTGGCGGTAGCTGCTCATCCGCTTCTTTATACCCACCGAGCATAGAAGGCTCATAATTAATATGTTTATCTTCCTCGAACTGCTCCGGGTCGCGGAAATCCATTTGCCCTCGACGCTGGTTTGTCCGCACTTCAGTTTGAGGTGCGTTAACAGGGAGCTGCAAATAATTCGAGCCAACACGATAACGCTGTGTGTCAGAATAGGAGAATGTACGGCCTTGCAGCATTTTATCATCTGAAAAGTCCATCCCATCAACAAGCACTCCCGTACCAAAAGCAGCCTGTTCTATCTCCGAGTGGAAATCAACTGGATTCTGGTCTAGCACTAAACGACCTACTGGCAGCCACGGGAATTTATCTTCAGGCCACAGTTTCGTATCGTCAAGCGGATCAAAATCAAGTTCAGAGTGATAATCATCTTCCATAATCTGAACAAACAGTTCCCACTCAGGATAATCACCACGATCTATTGCTTCGTATAAATCTTGTGTCGCGTGACCGACATTTTTTGCCTGAATTTTACTCGCTTCTTCCTGTGTTAAATTACGAATACCTTCCTTAGGTTCCCAGTGATATTTGACCAATACAGATTCACCTTTGTCGTTCACCCACTTATACGTGTTTACTCCGGAACCTTGCATATGGCGATATGTAGCCGGAATTCCCCAAGGGGAGAATAAGAAAGTGATCATATGAGTCGCTTCAGGCGTGCGAGAAACAAAGTCAAACATTCGCTGTGGATGGGGAACGTTTGAAGATGGGTCAGGTTTAAACGCATGAATCATATCAGGGAATTTCATTGCATCTCGAATGAAGAAAATCTTCAAGTTATTTCCTACAAGATCCCAATTTCCATCTTCTGTATACATTTTCACCGCAAAGCCGCGTGGATCTCGCTCTGTCTCAGGAGAATCTTTGGCACCAGCGACTGTAGAGAAACGTACCATTAACGGCGTCTTCTTTCCGGCACCTGAGAAAACTTTAGCTCGTGTATACTTCTCAACCGGTTCATTTCCAACTTTCCCATATGTTTCAAAATAACCAAATGCACCCGTTCCTCGAGCATGTGCAATTCGCTCTGGAACCTCTTCTCGATCAAAATGAGATATTTTTTCAATGAAATGATAATTTTCTAAAGTAGCTGGC
>Ga0079225_10000504_pt1 | contig 21073 bp, 22 predicted proteins | sample Poulit2012_FD_76344 | JGI IMG/M metagenome (GOLD analysis project Ga0079225, IMG submission 76344) | Agricultural soil microbial communities from Georgia to study Nitrogen management - Poultry litter 2012 | ecosystem: Environmental > Terrestrial > Soil > Agricultural land | place: USA: Georgia... | reverse complement strand
TTCCTGGATAAATATTTGAAATGAAAAAAGGGCCATAACGGCCCTTTTTTCATTTATTCCGAGAAGGATACATTTTCAAGTATGATGATACCGACCGGTTCGATTTATACACCTTCGACAAGTGAAGTATTCACTCCCGGGCCGAGTTCACCATAGTAGAGCGGGGTGATCGGCAGATCATTCACCAGAATATCCTGTGCTTCGACATAGTATTCCTCGCGTGCATCTTCATCACTTTCCTGTCTGCCGGCTTCAAGCACTTCGTCGAGTTCCGGATTGGAGTAGTTCCAGCGGTTACCGGAACCATCCTGGCTGTCTGTATGGAACATCGGATATAGGCCGTAGTCAGGGTCACCGGTTACGGTAATCCATTGAAGCATGAACATATCATGGTCGCCCTGTTCCGCCATTTCCAGGAATGTGCCGAATTCATACTGCTCGATGTCCAGGTTGATGTCGATTTCACTCAGTCTGTCCTGCATGAAGAGTGCGATATCTCTGTTCACTTCGTCATCCGAAATCCAGATTGTCGCATCAAATCCATCCGCATGATCGGACTGTTCGAGATACTCACGTGCCTGGTCCAGGTCGTATGCCATCTCATCCTGAGATTCATCGTGTCCGATGACGGATGGCGATATATGTGTCGAGGCAACGACACCGCGGCCGTCCTGTATCTCATTGATGATACTTTCACGGTCGATGGCGTGTGATATCGCCTGTCTTACATTTTCATCATCGAAAGGTTCTTTTTCATAGTTGAATGCAAGATATGTCATTGACAGTCCCTGCTGATCGATGATATCCGTATCTTCATGATCTCTGACACGCTGCATATTTTCAGCATCGACACTGTCGTTGACAGCAATGCCTCCGGTTTCCAGTTCAGCGAGTCTTGCCTGGTTTTCAGGAATAACTCTGTAAGTCACTGTTTCAAAATTGCGTTCTTCGCCGTGGAATTCATCGAACTTTTCAAGGATGACATTTTCCCCGGGATTTCTTTCCTGAAGTTTAAGGTGATTAGTACCATCCGGATTTTCAGCAATCACCTGTCCGAGATCTTCTGAAATTTCTTCCGAAAGGTCTTCGAATTCATCTCCGCCTTCTTCTCTCATGTCATAATAGTCTTCCACCGATATATCCGCGTCCGCACCGTCCAGTGCGTTCTGATAATCTTCATCGATGACTTCCTTGCTCATGATTCCCGCTGTGTTATGTGCCAGATGACTGAGCAATGGTGCAAATGGATATTCAGTATGGAAATGAACTTCATGGTCATCCACGACTTCAATTTCTTCGACCATTTCAAACATGAATGCTACCGATGACCCGACAGCAGGATCGAGCAGCCGGTCGATGGTCGCTTTCACATCTTCTGCCGTAAATTCAGAGCCGTTATGAAAAGTGACATCTTCTTTTAAGGTGAAGCTCCATGTGTTGTCATCGACCTGCTCCCAATCCTTTGCAAGTCCTTCACCAATTTCCATATCGAGGTTCTGGGCGACAAGTGTATCGTAAATCTGTGTTCTCAGCTGAGCCGATGGAATGTCATTTGAAGTATGCGGGTCCATCGTGACCGGTTCGTTCGACATGCCGATCGTCAAGTCTCCCCCTTGTCCGCCGTCTTCTGAAGTACTATCCCCTTCTGCCTGCTCATCCACATTGACATCATCGGTACACGCGGCCAGCACAAACATGAAGACCAGCATCAATGGGACAAGCCAAAATTTTTTGTCCATCTTTTTTTCCCCCTTGTTTTAGTGTAATTTTATTGTACCGAAAATCGAAAGAATTTACAAAATTTATTACGAATATTCAGTAAATTAAATGTGGTTAAAAAAAGAAGACGGGCGGAGCCGTCCCTGTATTAATTTTTATAAACGGTAAAATCCGTCTCTTTGAAAGAAACGATTTGATTGATGTAATGGTCGAATATGCCAGTCTCAATGACCCCGGGTACATTGATAAGTTTACTATGCAGCGATGAAATATCCGGGATGGATTTGAACCGGCAGTCCGCAATGTAATTACCGTTATCGGTAATAAATAGCGCGTCTCCGTCCAGTCGGTCTGTTATGCCGGCCTCAGCAATCTCTTCAATCTGGATCTTTGTCAGTTCAAATAAAAAAGGATTGATTTCCACCGGGATTTTGAGTCCTTCAAATGACCCGGTCTGTTTATTTTCTTTTGCAACGATGATGATGTCTTTTGAAAAGTAGCCGATCTGCTTTTCCCGGAGGAGAGCACCGCCGAATCCTTTGATTGCAGCGGACGATGGTGTGAAGTAATCCGCACCGTCAATCGTCAAATCGATTTTTTCTATATCGAGCGCTGTGGCCAGCCGGTATTCATGCAGAAGTTTCTCCGTCCGCTTGGAAGTAGGCACGAAAGTCACGTCAAAATCATTTTGCCGGATGTATTGTGCAGCAGCGGGGATATACGCTTCAATCGTCGAACCGGATCCCATCCCGATGGTCGACCGGTCAGTGATGTGCAGATTTAAATAATCATGAACCAACTTCATAAAATGACCTCTTTCTGCCGGTAGCGATGAATTTATTTCTGTGCGGCTTCAACAAGTGCATGAAAGATTTTCTTCGAAGGTCCGTCATTGAAGTAGGTGCCTTCCGGATGCCACTGAAGACCCAGGACGAAGTCGTGTGCAGTGCTTTCCACAGCCTCGATGACACCGTCAGGAGAGGTGGCGGAGATGATGAAATGGTCCGGCACACCCTTGTTTGCCTGATGATGGAAAGTGTTCGTCTTGATTGTCTTTTCACCGACGATCCTATGTAATAAGGACCCGTCTTCAATGTTCACTGTATGCGCAAGGTAATCTCTTGCCGCATTCTGAGTATGCTGATTCACCGTGCCGTCAATCTGGTCATAAATATCCTGATACATCGTGCCGCCCTGCTGAATGTTCAAAATCTGTGCACCTCGGCAAATTCCGAGTACAGGTATGCCTTTTTCCAGTGCATGTTCAATCAGTCCGCTTTCATATTCGTCGCGGCCGGGCTCTATTTCACCGAGCTGCTGATGGGGCTCTTCATTGAAGAGGGCAGGCTCGATATCATTCCCGCCTGTTAAAAGCAGTGCATCAATCTTTTCGATCTGGGCTTTTATTTTCTCCGGGTTCAATGTTTTGGCAAGCACCATCGGTACGCCGTCCGAGTCGTTGATGGCATCGATATATGTCGTAGGCAATGTCAGTCCTTTGTCTGAGATAAACGTAGTGATTCCAATGATAGGTTGTGACATACTTGATTCCCCTTTATATATATTTACACTAAATGGTAGCACAGACCCGGCCGGACGACAAAACATAAAAAAGCGAGACTGGTTACCAGCCTTGCTTTTTGCTGAAGCATTGATGAGTGCTTCCATAATTTTTCCTGAAGACTCATCGGATTCAAATACGTCTTCAGGATGGAAACTGTTTACGGACATTTCGTACCTTCCATGTCTTCTATTTTATGATTCAGGAAATCACGGTCCGAAGGCTGTCTATGCTGAACGAGCGTTCTTTGTATTCTGAATCCAGGTCTTGATACATCGTGCCGCCGGCGGCTTCTGCTGTCAAACAGATAATGGGTAGTGTCATAATTACCTTCTCATTTTAAAAGTTGTTCACTATAACAATTAATAAATACGCATTTCTGGAGAAAACAACCCATTTATCAGTTCTACACGATACCGTCGTAGGAAGGGATTCTTCCCCGTTCAAAACTGCCAAGCACATTGACATAAGCGCCTCTCGATGTAATTCTGTCCAGCGCATTCGCGAGACCTTCTTCCTGGATGCCGCTTTCGACATCGATGAAGAACCCGTAGGAGAACGGCTTGTTCTGAATCGGTCTAGACATCAGATAGACCAGGTTCACATCATTTTCCTTGAATATGCTCAAAAGTTCATTCAGGGAACCGGTGCTGTGATCCGTTTCAATGTATAAAGATGTTTTATTTTTAAACTCGGATGAAGTGCCGTTCCTGTTTTTGAAAAATAAAAAACGTGTCGTGTTGAGCGGGTTGTCACTGATGTTCTCCCTGATTACGGACATGTCATACAGTTTTGCCGCGTGGCTGCCTGCGATGCTTGCGATCGTTTCATCCGGTGATTCCTTGACCATCTGAACGGCGCCGGCAGTATCCTGGAACTCGAGCACTTCAATATTGGGGTATTGGCTCAAGTATGTATAGCACTGTTCGAGTGCTTCCGGATGGGAATAGACTTTCGTGATTTCCGACAATTCCATCGGGTTTTTAGTGATTAGAGCATGATCGATCTTGACATAGATTTCACTGATTGCCTCAACTTCCAAATACTTCATCAAATCGATTGTTCTTGTAATCGGTCCGCTTGTCGAATGTTCGACGGGCAGCGCAATGTAATCGACCTCGCCGTTTTGCAGGGCTTCGACTAATAATTTGAAAGTAAGATACCCTCTGGACTCATAATTTTTCCCATCTGTGAAGTTTTTACAGGCAACTGTCGAATAGCTGCCTTCAACACCTTGATAGCCGATAATCATATAACTCTCTCCTTTAATCACAAAATCTGACGGTTTTATTTTATGAAAACCTGTATTGGGCATCATGCAATGCCTTATACTCGCCATTATCGATATTTAACAATTCATCATGTGTACCACTTTCTACAATACCATCATTTGTTACAACCATGATACGATCTGCATTTTTAATGGTTGCAAGTCTGTGTGCAATGACCAATGTCGTACGGCCTTCCGACAGCAGATTGAGTGCTTTTTGAATTTCAAGTTCTGTTGCGGTGTCGAGTGCACTTGTAGCCTCATCCAAAATGAGGATCGGCGGGTTTTTAAGGAACATGCGGGCAATTGAAATACGCTGTTTCTGGCCGCCGGACAGCTTGACGCCGCGTTCGCCGACGACCGTATCAAGGCCCCTTGGATAACCGTCCACAAGTGCTTTCAGCTGCGCCTTTCCTATAGCATCATAAACTTCTTCGTCTGTCGCATCAGGTTTGCCGTATGCGACATTATCCCGCAGGGTACCCGAGAATAAAAACACGTCCTGCTGCACGGTGCCGATATTTTCCCTGAGCGTCGGCAGAGTGTAGTCACGGATATCTGTACCGTCAATTCTGATCTGGCCGCCGGATACATCATAAAATCTCGGGAGCAGTGCGCCGAGGGTCGTCTTGCCGGCGCCGCTCGGACCGACAAAGGCGATCGTTTCACCCGGATGGATCGTGAGGGAAATGTTTTCCAGCACTTTCTTCTCTTCATAGCCGAATGTCACATCATCATATTCGATATGCCCGCGGACATTTGTCAGCGGCACTGCATTTTCCTTTTCCTGTACATCCGGCACTTCCCGTAATATTTCAGTGAAATGTTTGAAACCGGCAATGCCGTTCGGATACAGTTCGATGACAGCATTGATTTTCTCAAGCGGCTTGAACAAAATATTTGAAATCAGTATGAAAGCCGCAAATTCACCGAATGTCAGCTCGCCCTGCATTGTGTAGTATGCACCGGCAATCAGTATGAATACTGTAACGAGACGCATCAGCATGTATGTGGACGAAGTATTCAGGGCCATAATTTTGTAGGCTTTTAATTTTGTTGCCCTGAACGCCTCATTCAGTTTTCTGAAGTTATCCATTTCACGGTCTTCATTCGCATATGCCTGGACGAGGCGGATGCCGCCGATTTTATCTTCGATCATATGGTTGAAGTCTGAAACGCGTGAGAACAGTTCCCTGAATGCGACCGTCATCTTTTTATTGAAGTAGATCGCGATGATCAGAATGAATGGCACGATGATGAACGAAATCACCGCAAGTTCAGCATGTATGGATAGCATGATACCAAAAGCACCGAGCAGAGTCATGACAGCGATGAACAAGTCTTCCGGACCGTGGTGGGCCATCTCGCCGACATTCATCAAGTCGTTTGTCAGACGCGTCAGCAGTTTCCCGGTTTTGGTATTATCGAAAAAGCTGTGGGACAGCCGCTGGATATGGCCGTAAAGATCATTACGGATATCCCGTTCGATATTCGTTCCGAGCATGTGGCCCCAATATGTAACGATGAACTGCATGAAAGTATTGAAAGCATACACCAGAAGCAGCCCGGCGGATGCAAAAAGAATCCACTGCCAATTTCCTGAAGGCAGGAGTTCATCTATGAATAGGTTGACGATTAAAGGAAACGCGAGTTCCAGCAGGCCGACCAGGACTGCACAGAAAAAATCGACAAAAAATAACATTTTATATGGAACATAATAAGAAAAGAATTTCCGCACTGAAACAACCTCTTTTACATTATAATTGTGAATATTATTATAGCACGGACAAGGAATCATTTTGATAACCGGAATAAAAAATATGATGGAATCCAACACGGGTGAGTATCATTACAGAATATATTTATAAAATCATTTGAAGTCTGTGCTATTATTGAATTCAAAATAACACTATCGGATGTGATTTAAGTGAGTATTGCAAGAAAAAAGATATATGAGGAGATATCTGATATCATCCTGTCGGAAATTAAATCAGGAAAATTAAAGCCCGGCGACAAACTGCCCGCCATTACAAAAATGGCAGATTCCTACGGTGTCTCACAGGCGTCTATCCGAGAAGCACTGAACAGGCTTAAAGTGCTGGATGTCATCCAGGTGAAACACGGACACGGCTCGTTCATCAATCATCGGATGCCGCTCGGCTTTGAACAGAATTTCGAAATAATTACAAAAGCGGATATTGCGAATCTTCTTGATCTCAGAAAAATCATTGAGGTGGGGTGTGCAAGAAGCGCATGTGAAAAAGCGGATCAGAACGATTTGAAAAAGATGGAGGATGCACTGCAGAAAATGTGGACGGCAGTGGAGAATAATGAACTCGGTGAGCAGGCGGATTATGCTTTCCATATAGCGATTGCGGAGGCGACCGGCAACCCGCTTCTGATCAATCTGATGGAAGACGTTTCAGATACAGTGATCCGAACGATGAAAGAGACGAGAAGGATATGGTTGTATGAAACGAAAAAATCCATCCAGAAGATTTATGATGAGCATAAATTGATTTTAAAAGCGATAAAGGACAAAGATGGCGAAGCGGCAGGCACCCATATGTACAGACATCTGAAAGAAGTGGAAGACCTGCTGCTGACGCATTATTAGGGAATCCCGCACGGGATTCCCTTCATTATTTTAAAAAAACAATTGACATTCGGAAAGCGATTACATAAAATAGCGACATACCTTAAAGTCATCCAGTCATCAGATGACTGATGTTCGGAGATTATAAACAATGGAGGCAGCACTATGTTAGTATTTTTAAGTATTTTACCAATCTTGGCTATTTTCTTCTTCCTTGTCATTATGAGATGGTCGGCAAAGAAGGGTATGTTATACAGTTTCATCATTACCATCCTTGTTGCTTTTTTCGGGTGGCAGATGGGCGCTGTTGAAATCACAGCCGCATCAATCAAAGGGGTGATGACCGCTTTGGAAGTCGGTGTCATCGTATTCGGTGCAGTGCTTTTACTTAATGTTCTAAAAGAAAGTGGGGCTGTAGATACGATACGTGCCTCGTTTACGAGCATCTCTCCGGACAGACGTGTACAGGCGATCATCGTTGCGTGGCTGTTCGGTACATTCCTTGAAGGTGCTGCAGGATGGGGCGCACCGGCGACAGTAGTCGGACCGCTGCTTATCGCGCTCGGCTTCCCGGCACTTGCGGCTGTGATGATTGCATTGATGCTGCAGTCTGCGCCGGTTTCTTATGGTGCAGTCGGTACGCCAATCCTTGTCGGTGTTAACACCAGCCTTGAAAATCAGCCGGTGGTCAATTCGTTTCTTGATGGAGAGGGCATGGAATTGTCTTCGTTCATATTCAATGTCGGAGGCCAGGTCTCCATTTTTCATGCCATGGTGGGATTATTCATCCCGCTGTTCATGTCCGCGATGCTGACGAAGTTTTTTGGAAAAAACAAAAGTTTTCTTGAAGGTTTGAAAGTGTGGCCGTTTGCGATATTTGCAGGACTGTCTTTTGTCATTCCGTTCTCGCTGACAGCAAATTTCCTCGGCCCTGAATTCCCGTCCATCATCGGCGGGCTTGTCGGACTGGCGATCGTCGTTCCGCTTGCGAGAAAAGGGTTTCTGATGCCGAAAGATACTTTTGATTTTGAACCGCGTGAAAGCTGGGATAAATCTTGGATCAGTGATATGAAAAGTGAAGCGAGAGCGCCAAAGGACATCTCCATGTTCAAAGCGTGGCTGCCGTACGTTCTTGTCGCACTGCTCCTTGTAGTGACAAGAATTGAGGCGCTTGGTCTGAAAGCATTGCTTTCAGCCTGGTCGGTCGCCTTCGATGATATTCTCGGTACGGGTATAGAACACAGTTTCACACCGCTTATGATACCGGGTGTCGTGTTTATCGTCGTGGCCATACTTACAGGATGGATACACAAGCTCGATATGGGAGGCATGGGCGACGCGTTTAAAGTTTCCGGAAAAACAATATTATCCGCGATGGCTGCCCTGATCGTATCTGTACCACTTGTCCAGGTGTTCATCAACTCGGGCATTAATGATGCAGGGCTCGACTCGATGCCGCTAGTTCTTGCTCAGGCTGCAGCAGAATTGTTTGGTGACAGCTGGCCGCTGATTTCACCAGCCATCGGAGCCATGGGTGCCTTTGCTGCAGGAAGTAACACGGTCAGCAACATGATGTTCGGACTGTTCCAGTTCGGTGTTGCAGATCAGATTAATGCAAGCCCGCTCATCATCGTCGCGCTGCAGGCTGTTGGCGGTGCTGCAGGTAACATGATCTGTGTGCATAATGTCGTTGCTGCAAGTGCTGCTGTCGGGATGATTGGTAAAGAAGGAACCATTATTGCCAAACTTCTGATTCCAACAGCATTTTATCTGGTATTTGCAGGTGCAATCGGTTTTGTCTGGATCAACGGAATCGGGCTGAATATCGGAACGATACTCGTTCTGATTGTTCTTGCTGTCATCATCGGCTTCATACTGCGTTCTTATAGGAAGGTCGGCTTGAACACGAATGAATAATAAATGGATGACGGATGAAATATGAAGAGGTGACCGGCTGCTGCCGGTCATCTTTTTTTATTGTGCAGACTCATGCTGGAGTGTGTCAAAACAGCTCTGATAGTTTTCAAGATCATTGTCGCATGTGTTTCTGAGCACAATCGGGGATACGGTAATATAGTTCTGCTGTATGTAAAAGACATCAGATCGTTTATTGTACTGAAAACCGTCTTTCGAACCTTCAAGGAAATAATATATGTCCGAATCGAGGGATATCAATTTTTTAAATTTGTATTTTGAAACGTTCGTATCCATCGGCAGCACTTTCAATCCCTCTTCATTGGTGACAAGTATTTTCAAAATAAATAACCCCCTTCCCGGAAAACAATAATTGATGTGTAATTCATATACCGTATCGACCATTGCAAAGGAAGATTATTAATTTAATATGAAGTTGAAATTACATATTGTAAATCTGAATGTACACGGGTGTTTATTTTACGGGAAATGATAGAATTCGGCGACTGTAAATGGGTAATGTGATAATATAATTGAGAAAAGTTTTGTGTGAAATAAAATAGAGATTTTTAACAATCTGGAGTGATTCAAATGACAAAATTAAATATCGGCCTGCTGTACGGCGGGAAATCGACGGAGCATGAAGTTTCAATGCGCTCTGCCGAAAGTATTTTAACAGTGCTGGATAAAGATAAATATAATATTACCCTGATTCATATATCAAAGGACGGGGAGTGGCTGCATGCGCCCGGCAATGATCAGATTGCCGACCTGAGTGAAGATGAGACAGCCAATAAACTGACGGTGCATCCGTCAGGACAGCTGGCAGGACTTCCGGCCGGCGTGAAACTGGACGTTATCATGCCAGTCCTCCACGGTACATTCGGAGAGGACGGCACCGTGCAGGGACTGCTCGAGATAGCAGAAATTCCATATGTCGGCTGCAACGTCAGAAGTTCAGCGGTATGTATGGACAAAGATATGACGAAACGTCTGTTGAAGCTTGAAGGCATCGGAGTTGCCGAAGGGCTGCTGTTCAAAAATCATGAAAAGGATGAGGTGAATTTCGCCGAAGTCGAAAAGAAGCTCGGTCTGCCGATGTTTGTAAAGCCCGTCAATCAGGGATCGTCCGTCGGCGTTTCCAAAGTGACGGATGAAGACAGTTTCAAAGAGGCGCTTGCACTTGCATTCAAGTATGATACAAAAGTGATTGTGGAGAGTGCACTCGTGGGACGCGAAGTCGAAGTGTCCGTACTCGGCAACTCGAACCCGTTCGTATCCGTTCCGGGTGAAATCATTCCGGATGACGGCTTTTATTCCTATGAGTCAAAATATACGGATGAAAACGGCGCTGCACTTGAGATTCCGGCGAAGGTGGACGCGGAAACGATTAAAAATCTGCAGGATGCTGCATTGAAAACGTTCGATATCCTCGACTGCGAAGGTATGGCAAGAGTGGATATGTTCTTGTGTGAAGACGGAAGTATTTATGTAAATGAAGTGAATACATTCCCTGGTTTCACGAGCATCAGCATGTATCCGAAGCTGCTTGAAGTGTCAGGCGTGGGCTATGCAGAGCTTGTTGACCGTCTCATCCGGCTTGCAGTTGAACGCCATGAACTGGAAGCGGGACTGACAACTGATTTCACTTAAAATAAAGATTGCACGGCTCATTAAATTACCTGAACTGTTTTACCTTATTTTAATATGTGTATATTTAAATGAGAGTGACACTGCTTATGATAAAATAAAAGAAAAGCGAATTGGAGTGAAGGTTGAATGAAAGATAAACTGATTGAAAGACTGACGCGGTATGCAAAATATGATACTCAGTCGGATGCATCCAGTGAAACGACACCTTCCACTGATAAACAGTGGGACTTATTGAAAGCGTTAAATGAAGAGCTGGAAGAAATCGGGCTGGAAGAAATCACACTGGATGACGAAGGGTATCTTTTTGCATCGCTGCCTGCCAATACAGAAAATGCGCCTGTCATCGGCTTTTTGGCACACGTGGATACGGCAACTGATTTTACGGGAACTGATGTGAAGCCGCAGGTCGTTGAATACGAAGGCGGGGAGATCGTTTTGAATGAAACGGAAAACATTGTCCTGTCACCGCATGAATATCCCGAATTGAAAAGATATATCGGGCATACGCTGATTACCACTGACGGTACGACACTTCTTGGAGCGGATAATAAGGCGGGTATCGCTGAAATTGTAACTGCGGTGGAACATTTAAAAAATAATCCGGATATCAAACACGGCAAAATCCGTATTGCATTTACACCAGATGAAGAAATCGGACGGGGGCCGCATAAATTTGATGTGGAAGCTTTTGGTGCAGAATATGCCTACACGGTCGACGGCGGCCCGATAGGCGAGCTGCAGTATGAAAGCTTCAACGCAGCAGGTGCTGAAGTGACGTTTACAGGTAACAGCGTCCATCCGGGGACAGCGAAAGATAAAATGATCAACGCGGGCAGAATGGCTGCAGAATTAATCAGCAAGTTCGATGAACTCGATACACCTGAACACACATCCGGATATGAGGGCTTTATTCACCTGATCAGTGTAGAAGGGGATGTCGAAAAATCAAAGGCGCAGTTCATCATCCGTGATTTCAACAAGGAAAATTTTGAAACGAGAAAGACATTGATGGAAATGAATGTGAAGATGCTGCAGGAGAAATACGGTGAGGACCGTGTGGAATTGAACATGCAGGATCAGTACTACAATATGAGAGATAAGATTGAACCGATGATGCACATCGTGGAAAATGCAAGCCACGCGATGGAGTCTCTGAATATTACACCGGATATCAAACCGGTGAGGGGCGGAACGGACGGCTCCCAGTTATCCTATAAGGGTCTGCCGACGCCGAACCTGTTTACAGGCGGAGAAAATTTCCATGGTAAATTTGAGTATGCATCTGCTGATGATATGGAGAAAGCGGCACAAGTCATCGTTAAAATCGCTGAACTGGCAGCAGGAGAATAAAAAAGAAGCAGAATCCAAAATGGATTCTACTTTTTGTTGTTGAGTGTATCGGGTTCGACGATTCTTGCTCTCGTAATACCCGGCTGTATTGTCTGTTTTGCCGTCACGCGTTTCAACATGAATGACAGGATCATCGAGATGAACAGCAGGACGGACGCGATAAAAAATGAAAGGTTGATACCGTCGAGCATGGCCTGATTCATCTGTGCCGATGTCGGCTCGGTGAAGCCTGAGAGCCTGAAATTCGTCCAGTTCTGCATGATGGTAATCAGGAGTGCAGTACCGACTGCACCGCTGACCTGCTGCAGCATACTGTTCAATGAAGAGCCGTGCGGTGTCAATCTTGCCGGCAGGTCGTTCATACCGTTTGTCATGACCGGCGTGTTGACAAGTGTCAGACCTACTGCACGTATCGCGTAGATTGTGAGCAGATATCCGAATCCGGTATCGATTTCCAGACGGCTGAAGAAATATGTTGTGACAGCCGCCAGCGCAAGGCCGGTGACCGCAAGTCTTCTCGGTCCGAATATATCAAAAAGTTTCCCGGACAGAGGACTGAGCAGACCCATGATAAGTGCGCCCGGCAGTAATAAAAGTCCTGTTTCCAGTGGTGAAATGTCCTGGATTTCCTGCAGGAAAATAGGCATCAGTATCATACCGGAGAAAAGTGCCATGTTGTTCACGCCGATAATGATCGCGGACAGTCTGTACATTGGAAATGTGTACACTTTAAAATCGAGCATCGGGTTTTCCATATTAGTCTGTCTCATAACGTATATATAGACGGCAATGATACCGACGATCAATGTGAGCATCACATCAAATGAAACCCAGCCGCTGTTTCCGGCAGCACTGAATCCGTAAAGGATGCCGCCGAAACCGATCGTGGAAAGTATAACTGAAGGGATATCCAGTTTGGCATTATATTTGTTGGCGACTTCAGGCAGCTGGAAGTATCCGACTGCAAGCACGATAAGTAAGACGGGAATCATCATATAAAAGAGCCAGTGCCATGATAATGTCTGGACGACAAAACCTGAAAGTGTCGGACCGATTGCAGGCGCAAAGAACATGACGAGACTGAATACGCCCATCGCTGTTCCGCGTTTCTCCGGTGCAAAGCTCGTAATCATTACATTCATAAGCAGCGGCATTAAAATTGCAGATCCGGATGCCTGCAGCATGCGTCCTAAAATTAAAACGGTGAAAGTGGGCGACAAGCCGGCAACTGCCGTACCTGCGAGAAACAGAAGTATGGAAGTCAGAAATAATTTACGGGCACTGAATTTCTGCATTAAAAAGGCGGTCGTCGGGACAACGATACCCGAGACCAGCATATACGCAGTCGTCACCCATTGGACGGTTGAAGTCGTTACCCCGAACTCATCTTTGATCGACGGCAGTGCAACGTTTAAAAAAGTATTGGATAAAAAAGCGACAAAAGCACCGGAAAGCAGAATGATTATCAGTCTGTAATCCGGTCTCTGTTCATTGTTTGATGACATAGATACATATCCCCTAAATAAATAGAATATCTATAATTATATTCCGATTGCCGAAATAATCAAGCATTTTCACCTATCCGATTCTGTTGTCTATCAATGTATAGATGAAGAAACCCAAAGTGATTCCCCCGAGTAGTGAGAGCGGCAGACTATATCCTGCAATCATCGGAATCATCCCAAAAATAAAATTGAGTACAAAAACCAATGCGGCCATCAATATTAAAACCAGTAAAGTTTTAGTCATAAAAATAACCTCCTCGCTTCATGCTAAAAAAGGTATAATATATAGAAATACTGTTACTATGATAAAGAAAGAGTGATTATTATGCAAAAAGAGTTACTTACATTTCAATTAAAAACGGTCAGAGGATGGATTAAATATCACCTGGAAGATACAGATGATGATCTGATGGATATCGTACCTGCAGGATTCAACAACAACCTGCACTGGCAGTTCGGCCATGTCATTGCAAACATGGAGTCTGAACTCGTCAGGCTGCTTGGTAAAAATGATGATGTAGAAAAACGTTTCAAAAAGCATTTCGGTACAGGCACAAGCCCGGATGACTTCGATGATGAAACACCGTCAACGGATGAAATCAAAACACTCCTTGACCAGCAGCAGGAAGAATACGGCAGCCTGACAGAAGAGAGTCTGAAAGAAACGCTGCCTGAGCCGTTCATGGGCATGAAGACAAGCTATGAGCTTGCGGGCTTTATTATATTACACGAGAGCCTTCATGCCGGGAAAATACAGGAGATGAAGAGACTGCTCGAAAATCAGTATTAATTTACAAATTCAATGAAACTCTTACATTATGATAACAATATCAATGGTGCTATTATAATGTAGAGGTGAAAAAATATGAGTGCGATATACGATGGTATTGCGGCTGAATATATTAAGAATCGCGAAAGCATCCCGGACGAGCTGCTTTCGAGTCTGAAAATCAGGGGCATTGATTTTGACGGTGCGAAAATTGCCGATTTCGGTGCGGGTCCGGGGTTTTTGAGCGATCTGCTGAGTGCAGAAGGCGGCATTGTGGATGCGGTTGAGCCGGTGGAGGAATTTATCAACCACGGCAAAGAGAAGTTTAAAAATAATAATAAAGTGAATTTCAATTTAAGACACGCCGAAGAATCCGGCCTGCCTTCAAAAACTTATGATATTGTGTTTGTTCTCAGCGGGTGGCACTGGTTCAGACGGACAGAAGCGATTGCCGAGGCAGAAAGAATATTGAAGCCGGATGGTTACCTGATCATCGCAGATATCAATATCGAAAGAAAAGCCGGAATCGTCAAAGACACGATGAAGATCATCAAACGTAACAGAAAAAAGTATAAAGTCGACAGCCGCCTACATATAAATAAAAAAGAGCAGCGGATCATCAATTTCCCCGTGAGCTGGATAGGGGAATGGCAGGGCCATAATTTTGAGATCAAAGATTTATACAAGAAAAGTTACAGACAAGAATTTGATCGTGAAGAGTGGATCCGGAGACTGGGAACATACCGCAGTCTGGTGGAATTTAAAAAGAAACACCGCCGGAAAACACTGGAAAAGATCGAGGCATCTGAAAGAACATTATGAGGATGAAAAATATAAAATCCGGCATGAACTGAGTGTCGTTGTTCTGAAAAATAAAAACTAGCAAACTTCGAGAGGCATATGATGCCTCTTTTTTTCATGAAAAATAAATGGATGAAAACGATTTTAATTATCTGCCTATTTCATTACTCAAAGAAAAAATAAATGACGGTAAAAAGTTTGATCCGGAGAAATGATACATGAAAACGATAACAATATGTATATATATCCACTATACGGTAATAACTTTAATTTGCCGTTTGACTGTTGAAATTTTTATATAAAAATTTCACTATATATTTAAATTATCTAAATATTATAAATAGAATTACTTTAGGAATTAAATCACATAAAGCTTGAAAAGCATTGGTATTACTGGTATTGTAATAAGTGAAGATAAGTCGTCAAAGTATCTAAGAGTAAAATAAATTTCAAAACAGGAGAGTGGATTAAATGTTCGCATCAGATCGTTATTCAGCAGATTTAAAAATTAAAGAGTATAAGACCATCGCTATGAACAATGCAAAACTTGATGATAAGAAAAAAGCTAAAAAGTCTTTCGCAAGCAGACTGGTAAGCATCATCAACCTGTAATCATAAAATGAACCGCCCCTGAAAAGAAGAGGGGCGGTTTTTTATTTGCTGAAATTGAGCTGCCAGGATAGTCCGAAGCGGTCCTGTATATGGGCGAACCGGCGGCCGGGACCGTACTCGTCAAGCGGCACCAGTATTGCAGCATTTCTTTTTAACTTTCCATAGTACAGTTCTATTTCATTCAGATCCCTGCATTCTACATAAAAGGACATGCTTGGAGTGAAGTTGAACTCTTTAGGCAGTCTGCTGTCGCCCAGCATGATCTGCTGTCCGTTCAGTGAGATGACAGCCTGCATTATTTTCCCCGTCAATTCCGGAGTTTCAGGGCCGTACTCCTGTAGGTATTCAACATCCAAATCATAGAAGACTTCCTTATAGAAATTCAGTGCTTCCATCGCATTACCGTTGAATGTGAGGAAGGGTAAAAGTGACTTCATTCTATCATTCCTATCTGGTTTTTCACCGTTTTACAGTAACATATGCTGCATATATATATGGTATACTACAAATGAAGTTTAAGTAAAACCGTTTAAAAATTTTACGCCATAAATTGTATAGAATTGGGACATGAAAATGAACAAAATTATAATTTCAGGTGTCATTATAGGAACGATAACAGGATTGCTGCTTTTGCTGATGTTCGCATATATCCAGATTCAGTCAGGCATTCCTCTGAGGGATTTATTATTGAATGTGGATTTCATCTATTCGGGACCATTGAATATTTTGACCGAGATTGCGTTGCACATGCTCGTCTCGATCATCATCGCCGTACTGCTGAAGTCAGTTTTTGTATATAAACGGTCATGGTATTTAGTGATTACAGTGATCATCTTTCTGATTACTGTGGCATTGTATTATATACTGCAGGCAATCGGCCACAGCATAACAATCTTTGACAACAAAATAGGGCTCATCCTATGGACGATATTTCACATCGGTTATTTTCAGTTGATCTATTATATGTATAAAATCGGTTATTGATTACCTGTTCATATTTGGGCGGGTATTTTTGGAATTTTAAAATGGAGGCTGGATTATGCAGGACAGGGCAATGAAAGTATTGGAAGAAACATTACAGGTGAGAGCGGATGTTGCAGCAGATGGGGAAAGACTCTATAATTCCTGGCTTAAATATGATATACGGAAGCCTTATCAGAACAGTGCACAGAATTTGGCATACTACATGGCCTTCAGACAAAAAGATATGAGACACCTTCAGGAGGAATTGATTCCATGGGGAGTATCATCACTCGGACGTCTGGAAGTCGATGTGATGGGCACTCTGAACGCTGTCAGTAAAACATTGAGTCTGGTTGCCGGAAGCGAGCTGAAAGATGAATCGATCGATTACCGCTCAATGAAAACATTTGAAAACCGCTATAATCTGCTCAATAAACACACTGATGAAATATTTGGCGCAGGCAGCGACGACCGCAACACCCACATCTTGGTGACGATGCCCGCGGAGGCGGCGGCGGACAAAGAAATGGTCGGGGATATGATGGAAGCGGGCATGGATATGGCACGTATCAACTGTGCCCATGATGATGAAAGTGTCTGGAAGAAAATGATTGGAAATATCAGGGAAGCGTCAGAAGAGAGCGGACGGAACTGCCAGATTCTGATGGATATCAGCGGACCGAAGATTCGTATAAAGAACTTACTCACATCCAAACGCAATCCGAAGCTGCAGGTCGGAGAGAAATTTCTGCTGTCCAACCAGGAAGCGATGACTTTGTCGAACGGCATAGAAATCGCCATCAATACGACCGTGCCCGAAGTGTTGTCCAATGTGGATAAAGGGCAGCTTGTGAAGCTTGATGACGGACATATTGAAGCGGAAGTCGTTGAAATCAGGGATGCCGGTCTGGTCTGTGAAACGGTGAAAACCGTCAAGGAGAAGGGCGTCAAAGTGAAAACGGAGAAGGGCGTCAATTTCCCTGACCTCGATATCAGACTTTCCGTGCTGACAGAAAAAGACTATACGGATTTAAAATTCGCAGCAGCCCATGCAGATGTCATCGCTTTTTCCTTTATCAAGTCGGCTGAAGATATCGCAACGATCGAGGAAGCCCTGGAAAAAGAACTGACAGAAGAGAAGTCGGAACTGCCAGTGGTCGCGAAGATCGAGACTGCCGAAGCGATTGATAATATACCAAGCATAATCGCGAGCGGCAGTGCGAGAAGACCGTTCGGTGTCATGGTCGCACGCGGCGATCTGGCCGTGGAAATCGGCTATGAAAGACTGAGTGAAATTCAGGAAGAACTGCTGTGGATATGCGAAGCCGCACATGTGCCGGTAATCTGGGCGACACAAGTGCTGGAGTCACTTGTCAAAAGCGGTATCCCGACACGTTCCGAAATTTCAGATGTGGTTGCAGGTTCAAGAGCAGAATGCATCATGCTGAATAAGGGTGACTATATCGTAAGCGGCGTCAACGCCGTCGATGACATTTTAAAGAAATTTGAAAACCACCACCATAAGAAAACTTCGATGCTGCGGGCGCTGAATATTGCAGAACAGCAGTTTCAATAGTATTCTGACACAGTCTGGCAGGACTGTGTCTTTTTTGCAGTGTGATCATGGAGGTGTTGCAAGCAAGTCGGTATCGATTTGCAATGTGCTCGATAATCGTCATGGGGAAACGATAACTGATCTAATACTGACCACTTACCCGGATATAAATGCGACTCACAAACGTATCGGAAATCTTTATTTTCCATAATATAATAAAGGAGGGGTTTTATGAAAGAAGCTTTGGCCATCATCAATAAAAAAGCCGGACAGCGGAGGAATGGTTCACTTGAGGAGCAGCTGATACATAAGTTGAATGCTCAAAATTTTGAGGTGATGATCAAACATACACCTGAAGATGGAGCGGAGGGGGTCACCAGGCGGTATGCTCACGGTAAGGATCTGATAATCATTGCCGGCGGTGACGGTACAATCGGTGAAGTCATCAAAGGTATGTGCCTGGAGGGACTTCAAATACCGTTAGGCATCATTCCGACAGGGACGGTCAATGATTTTGCGCGAGTGCATAAAATTCCTCTGGACACTTCAAAGGCCATCAGCCGGCTGGATGCTGAAAAAACATATTCTTCGGATACGATTAAAATGAACAATACATATGCAGGCTACTTATTCGCTCTCGGTTCTTTCATGACGGCTTTCGCAAAAGTCGGTTCGGGTACAAAAAGTAAAATAGGACGGATGGCCTATCTTTTTGCAGGTATTAACATGCTGCTTCAATTGAAGAAATATAAGGTGAAGATCAAAACCGATAATGAGGCATTTGAAGCGGATTCACACTTGACGATAGTGACGACGATGTCTTCTGTCGGCAGTGTAACCCGGCTGATAGAAACTGCGGAGGCGGATGACGGTCTGCTGCACATCATCAATATCAAACCGGTCAATCTTATTGAAGCGGTGCATATCGTATTTCTTGCCGTGACCGGTAAAATTGCGAGTCATCCCAAAGTAAGGTATTTAACATCTGAAAATATGGAAGTGGCTGCGATTGGTTTAAAGGATATGAATATTGACGGCGACCTTCATGATTATACCGACGCGGAGCTCACGGTCATGAAGAACAGGCTCACTTTATTGGACCAGACAAGTAGTAAGAATAATTAAACATATACTCACCGTGTTGAAATATTATACTGAAGGCTATATGCTATACCGGTGATTAATAATTATGAGGAGGCATGTCGATGAAGATCAGAAAGAAACTCAGGAAAACAAACTTTGAAAAAAGAAAGTTATCTTGGAATCCAAGGATAACGATGCAGACTTTAATCAACCTCGTGACAATTGTTGTGGGTTCATTTTTATTCTCAATAGGAGTCAACTCGTTCATGATTGCCGGCAACCTTGGTGAGGGTGGCTTCATCGGTATTTCCATCATCCTCTACTATGCGTTCGGAATCTCGACAGCAGCGAGTAACCTTGTGCTCAACTTCTTCATACTGATTGTCGGATTTAAATTTTTAGGCAAACGTGCGATGTACTACACCATACTTACAATCCCGATGACTTCATTGATGTTATGGATTACTGAAGACTGGCAGGTCCAGTCGGGTGAAATTCTTGTCAACACGGTATTCGGCGGCCTGTTCATCGGGCTGGGTATCGGACTGATCATCCGTATCGGAGCCACAACTGCAGGAACAACAATTTTAGCCCGCATGGCGAATAAATTTCTCGATGTCAACGTCTCTTATGCACTGTTATTCTTCGACGTCATCGTGGTGACCATCGGTGTGCTGACGGTATTGACACTGGAGCAGGGACTTCTTACAATCATCGCGCTGTATGTGGCGACCAAAGTGATGGACTTTATTATAGAAGGTATGAATCCTAAGAAGGCGATCACCATCATTTCGGAGAAACCGGAAGTGCTGGGTAAAATGATCAATACGGAAATCAGACGCGGTGTGACGATTATGGACGGCAGAGGGTTTTATTCCAAACGGGATAAAGATATTTTATATGTCGTCATCAACAAATCACAGCTGACAAGGCTGAAACGGCTGATCAAGAGATACGATGAAAATGCATTTGTCGTCGTCCACGATGTGAACAGCGTCCTCGGAAATTATTTTATATAAAATGGAAAAAAGACAGGCGGTGCCTGTCTTTTTTGTTCGCTATTCTAATTATTATCTTCTTCGAATAACTTTTGTTCAATTAAACCCTTCCTGGTAATATCCTTTTTTGCTTTTATCAGCTCATTTAAGAAGATCTTTCTGATAATGTTTCATCAGCCAGCCCACAATTTTACCGACAAAGTATGCGGCAGCGGGTGTGCCGAGGGCGATGGAACCGAGCGGGCCGGCGAAAAAGAGGCTGATTATACCGGCGACGATAATGTTTAAGAGGTCGCGGGTGATTTTGGCCTTGCTGAACTGCATTTTAAACCATTCACTGACGACGTGGGTAAGTTCATCGTATGGTATCAGCGGAAATTTTGCGTTGAAATAGGCGAGCAGTCCGAGTGGAATGACAAACAGGCTGATGATTAAAAATACCCAGCGCATCATCATGGATTCAGATTCAGCTTCTATCTAAACGGCAAAGGCCGTCTCCTGTGCAGATGGCATGGATTCAGCTTCTATCTAAACGGCAAAGGCCGTCTCCTGTGCAGATGACATGGATTCAGCTCCTATCTAAACGGCAAAGGCCGTTTCGTGTGCAGATGGCAATGGATTTCATCTTATCCGAACGGTTGCCATCCGGATATCTGCTCATCTGCATCCGAAAATCACTCCGGATGAGCAGGCAAAATAAAAACCGCCCACTCACCGGCATGAA
>Ga0079225_10000501_pt1 | contig 21107 bp, 18 predicted proteins | sample Poulit2012_FD_76344 | JGI IMG/M metagenome (GOLD analysis project Ga0079225, IMG submission 76344) | Agricultural soil microbial communities from Georgia to study Nitrogen management - Poultry litter 2012 | ecosystem: Environmental > Terrestrial > Soil > Agricultural land | place: USA: Georgia... | reverse complement strand
GGATCTTCGCCGCAAAGCCTGCCGCGATCTGGCCGCTATGCACGCTGATTTCTCCGGCGTTGAGGCAGGTTTCGACGGTTTTGGGCTTGGCGGCGCTTTCGAGAAGGAAAACCTCGGCACCATCGTTGGTTGGTGTGCCGAGGAACTTCCCGAAAACAAACCGCGTCACCTGCTGGGTATTTCCGAACCGGATGACCTATTTGCCGCAATCGAAGCCGGAGCAGATACTTTCGACGCCGTCTCGCCCACCCGGGTGGCCCGAACTGGCGCGTTTTACACGGATTACGGGCGTATCAATCTCACCCGTGCTCAGTTCACTAACGACATGGGACCATTGCAGGACGGCTGTGACTGTTACACATGTAGGCACTATTCCAAGGCCTACATCAGGCATTTGATCAAGGCCGATGAAATATTATCGGGTACCTTGCTATCAATCCACAACCTGCGGTTCACCATCCGACTGGTCGATACTATCCGGCAAGCTATCGCTGATGGAGATTTCTACCAGTACAAAGAGCATATGCTCGGCCGGTATTACTCCTAGCTAGGCGCCGTAACCCACTGTGTATTTGCGTTCCGGTGAGACCCCGTTGACTAAGTAGTCCCCCAGAATGCGAGCGCGATAGATCAACGGGTTGTGACTAGCCAATACACGGGCATTGCGCCAGTGCCGATCAAACGCCCGGGTCTGGGAGGTAGCTGATGCCCCACCGACCTCAAAAATCCTCGTTGCCACTTCCAGGGTCACCGTAGCGATAACCTGTTGTGCTTGGTATACCCGGGCATATAGTGCATCCACCTGGTCGTCGGATGGCGCTTCGCCGCGCGCATCAGCAGCAAGATGGTCCGCCAGTACCGGTGGGATCGCTTGGAAAATCGTTTCCAGCCCAGCCACCTGAGAGGCGAGCTCACCCAACAACTGCAGCACCTGCGGATCATGCCGGACGACGTCGGCGGCACCGTGGCTGAAAGTTCGTGTCCGTGACTGTACATATTGTGTGGCTTGCGATAATGCGGCTTTAGCAATCCCCACCAGGGTGGCCAGGTGTACGGTCTGCCAGGCGGCCTGCCCATATGCGGTACGCTCGCCCGATTCAAGCCCATGGCCTGCGGGGAAAATTTCGGTGTCGTCAACAACTACATTATAGAAGTAGGTTGTGCCAGAAGCAGTGAGTTTTTGGCCAAATCCATCCCAGTCGTCCACTATTTCTACACCTGGTGCTTCGGCCGGTACCGTCAGCGAGACCGGTTGGTCATCATCACCGGTGGCGGCAACGGCAATCCAGTCGGCATAGCCGGTGCCCGTTGAATAATACTTCGTGCCATTGAGCAACCATTGGCCATCACGCTGAGTCAATCGCGTCGAATTAGTGCCGTGCTGATTCTCGCGTTCTGTAATTGCATTACCAATAATAACGCCGCTACCCAACCGAGCTAACCAACGCTGTACGAACTCACTTTGGTCGGTTGTTCGACTCAACACATCTTCAACAAAACTCCAATGAGCACGCAACGCTTGGGCCAGGTTGAAATCGGCTGCTGCCAGCGCGATAAAAAATTCATAAGCTTGCGGCAACGAAAGCCCAAATCCACCATAAGCCTCCGGGATGCGCAACCGCGTGAACCCGGCATCACGCAACTGATGGATCGGTTTCGGATCGATACCACCTGCAGATTCTCGCGCCGGTGCGCTGGCAGCGATTTCGTTAAATACCGGGGTGAGTTTTTCCCATAGGGTATCGATATGAGCAACTGGTTCAATAGTCTGTGTCATGCAGACTCCTATAATTCGTGGCGACGGCAACAACCACGGCGCCATACTTGCTTAGAACGGTTGAACTAAGCCGAATCCTCACCTGGAGCACCCCACTATGCGCAGAGGGTTGCTGGCCGATCAGCCAGGGCTAAATTTGATCAGCACTCGTGATTCTGATGGTCCAGCCAACCACGTTGTGACACGGTTAGCAAGACGGCCCGACATATTACTCAATCATGCCGTAGTCGGGTTCGGCGTTTTTAACTTTGCCAATAATCCAAATCGTCACCGGAGCCAACACCACCTCGACGGCGAACTTCCATGCCCACCCGATCAACACGAACACCGTATACTGGACAAGCGTTTCAATACCAATAACGGTTGCAGCGATGGCAGAAAAAGCCACGGTGTCCAGTAGTTCACCCACGAGGGTGGAGACGGCAATACGACCGAAAAGATAGCGCTCACCGCTGCGCTGCTTCATCGCCACCATAATCCAAGCATTGGAGAGTTGCCCGATGAAAAATCCAACCAGCGAGGCCAACACGATTAACGGCACCGGTCCCAAAGTTCGAGTGAGCGCCTCTTGACCATCATAAAACTCGGCTGGCGGAAGAGCGATAATAATCCAATAGGTCAGCGAGACAAATACCGCGATGAGAAACGTAGCGTAAATTACTCGGCGGGAAGCTTTAAAGCCATACACCTCAGAGATAATATCGCCGAGGATATAGGCCACCGGAAACAGAAAGAATCCGCCATCGGTGAGAATCGGCCCGAACTGTACACCCTTTGATCCACCGATATTGGACAGGATGAACACCACGGTCATCATGGCAAAGAGCACCGGGTAAATATGGGAACCAACCGGCGCGTAATTTCCTTTTTGGGTCACGAATCGTCCTTAGTATAAAAACGTTTGCTCGCGACGGTGTCACGGCCTCTGCGGCCCCGTTCTCAGCTGCTGCCCCAGCTGGCGTTCATGGATATTGTACTGGCTCTCGGCTCATTTTGAATGGGTCGGTACCGCCCGGTACGAAAACCAAAATAGTTATAATACCACTGGCTGAAGCGGTAACCGTCATGGTCCAGGATAACTGCCAGGTACCTGCGGTTTCAGCGATGGCTGATAAGATGACCGGGCCCAAGAAATTTGCCAAGTTATACATTTGGGTCATTAACCCAATGACGGCAGCCGGCGACCCGCCAGCCGGTGCAATATCCACGGCTTGACGTGTAACAGTCGTGGGCACCAAGGCGCCCATAAATGAGAACACTGCGGCAGCTAATAATGCCCATACCACGTTGCCAGGAACTACCGACCAGTCCGGGGCAAATACAATCACTGATGTAGCCGCCATCGTTGCCAGCCCGGTGAGCATCAAGCGCCGGGGCGGCTGGCCCCGCTGCAATAAGATTCCGGTGACGACGTTTGCCACACCGTTGAGCCCACCGACCACCGCCGTTGCAATGCCCACCAGTATGGCTACATCAAGAGTCGATTCGATCTGGGCTTCCCCAAAAATCGTGGGCAAGAAACTCAGAATCGCACCCCACTGCAATGTATATGAGGAAAAAATGATTCCAAAGGCCCACGGAAGCGGGGTTTTGACCGTTGTGGCGATTAATCGTGTGACCCGTTGTAAGTTCACCGCGCTCGGTGTATCAGCTGGTACCCTGGCAAAGATCACTGGGATGAATACCAAAGTGACTGCCCCCATAATGAACCACCAAATATTCCAGGTCACCTGGGTGGCGTTAAGCAGGACAGCAGAAATGCCCACACCAAAAAATAGTGCAATGCCTTGAAAGGCACCCCACCACCCCATGGCTGCGTTGACTTTAGCTGGCGGCGCCAGGCGTCGCACTAGCGCTGGCGCTGACACGGTAATCAGGATAAAGCCAATACCCTCAATGGCACGTGTGGTCATCAACCAGGCTGCATTCATGGCAAAGCCACCGACGACTGAAGCGATGCCAGCAAACAGCATACCTAGCACCAGGGTGTATTTTGCCCCGATTCGTTCGGATACTACTGAAGCAGCCAACCCACCAAAGGCGCCGGCCAGCTGGACGATACCAACGAGGGTGCCTGCAGCCACCAAACTGATGTGGAGATCTTGCCGAATAAATTCCAGCGCGGAAGGTAATTTCCACACGTGCATCGCTGCGATAATGCCCGTGGCTACTACCACAGTCCATGCCCGGGTGCCAGATCCTGTTGTTGCCATAACCACAAAGCATACTCTCGGGGGCGAAAAAAGCACTAGACTACACATTGTCAGTACCCGCGAGATATAAGGCCCGTTGTGACCACACCTGTTCCCGAGAAATACGATTCCGCGCCGAAACGACGCAGAAAGACCGGTCGGAGGCCTCGACTGTCCATGTCGATCTACGGTTTCTTATTGGCCTGGCTGGTGCCCAATATCGTCATGGCCGCAATTGTGGTTATCCTCAACTTATTACCTATATCCGATACGGTCGGCGATCTTACCCCGCTCCTTACCCTGGTTGGGCTTTCCGGGTTGGTATTAGGCCTGCCGCTGGCCCTGTTGACGAACTGGCTTCTGCGTTATCAGCTCAACCATGCCGTGCATATTTTGGCCTATGCAATCATAGGAATGTTCTATGGTCTCACCGTCTTGACCGCCGGTGGTGAGGGTCTTGTGCCGCTACTGATCCCCCTGGTTGGGTTCCCAGCCGCCATCTTGATGGCGTTGGGCCGTTGGGTTGCGAGTTCATTTGTTGACGTCATCGATCCCACCGACTCGTCAAGCCAGGGGCAAACAGAATCTGAAATGTAGCCTATAAACCTGCCCGCATTGGCCTAGGCCATATATGATGGGGGCATGTATAGCATTTATTCACCTGCCATTACCCTGACTATCGCAGGTTCCGAAGCCACCGGCGGTGCCGGTGCCCAAGCGGACTTGCGAACCTTTCAAGAACTAGGTACCTATGGTGCCGCCGCGTTGACCTGCATTGTTTCGTATGATCCGCAAGATAACTGGAACCACCGGCTGACCCGAATTTCACCGGAGGTTTTGGGCCAGCAGCTTGAGGCCATCCAAGCAAATTTCGTAGACCAGCTAGATACCGTCAAATTAGGCATGATGGGTTCAGTAGAAACTATCGACGTTGTGGCTCAGGCATTACGGGCTCAGGAATGGAAAAACGTGGTGCTGGATCCGGTACTGATTTGTAAGGGCCAGCAGCCCGGCGAAGCCCAAGACACCGATGAAGCTTTGAAATCACAGCTGCTACCCCTGGCAACAATGACGACACCGAATCATTTTGAAGCCGAACAGCTCTCCGGCATATCTATCGGTAATATTGCCCAGCTAAAAGATGCCGCCCGCAAAATTTACGATGATTCTGGTGTCACAGTCTTGGCCAAAGGTGGCATCCGCTTAGATGGTCCCGAGGCCGTCGACGTCTTTTACGATGGCTCTTCTCTCGAGGTGTTGGGCGTCCAAAAGATTGGCAACCACGCTGTTTCAGGCGCCGGGTGTTCACTGGCTGCTGCCGTTACCGCTGAGTTAGCTAAAGGTCGTACTGAACTAGAAGCCGCCGAACGAGCCAAAGATTTCGTTACCGGTGGCATCAACCAGCGGATCGAAGCCGCTACGCCCTATGACGTTATGTGGCAGGGTGGCTTACGTCGGATGCCGCAAGAATCAGCCCAAGATACCCAGGCATAGCAATGACCGCTCCGGGTGACAGTAGCGAGGTTATTCTTGGGGTCCGCCTGAAATAGCTCGTTGGTCACGCCGGAGCGGATGGTCCTGGGGAATTTGGACAAGCACAATCTGTAGACCATCAGGATCTGCAATCCAGGCTTCGATCAACCCCCAGGGCTCTGTTTCGGGACCGCGTAGTGTTGTGACCCCGGCGCTAGCTAATCGATGATATTCGGCAGCAACGTCCCGAACCTGTAGCCATAAAGATAAATGCCCAGCTGATCCTGCCGTGTCGGTCCCTTGACCTGAAACTTCCAGTAGGCCATTGCCACACAAAAACACCATGCCGGGACTTTCTGGCGGCCCGAACTCCCGGAAAATTGCCAGACCAAGGGTATCGCGATAAAACGCTTGCGTCTGAGCGGGGTCGGCAGGTCGCAGTATCGTACGGCTAGTCAGAATTTCCATAGGTCCTCCTCAGACGAAATCACGCGGAATGCTAACATCCCAGGTCTTGGCCGCAATACGGCTGTTGCCTTCATAAGCATCAAGCTCGGCATAGACATGAAAGTCATCAACGGTAGAGGTTAGTACTGTCTTGGTGCGCGTTTGGACCTGCCAATCGTCGCGTTCAAAGCCCATAATCCATTCGGTTTCCCCGCGTACCGAGTTTACTTGCCGGTCAGCAAAACTATAGCGTTCTAGCGCGTATCGGGTGACGTTGAGGTCAATATCGTCAAAACGCACTACCCCAAGATCCTTAAGCACCTCTAGCTTACCGGTCATATCTACCAGGTTGCGGCTAACCGTCCAGTCTTGTTGTCCTGGCTCGATTTGTATGGTTTCGTTCGGTGGCGAGCCCTCTGGCTCACCAAAGGATGGGGTAAGACTTGGGTCGTCGTCAAGCGTCGTTGGTCGCACAGGTAGAATCAATGCGCTGTTATTAGGATCAACTGTGAGCCGTACTTCCGTGGGCGATGGCCACACGACAGGCCAGTACGATGACGAAACCGATACTCTGAGGCGATGCCCGGCAGGGAACGACTGAGCCAGACCGTTGAGCCGAACCCGGGCTGTAAATTTCTCCCCTGGTTCTAATGGCTGTGGATTATCGGCACCGGCCTGATGGTTCAAGTTGAGTATTCCGTAACTCACTCGTGTTGCAGAATCATCCGGGGCGACGTCCGCAAGTCTCACCGCCACCATGGCCACAGGTTGATCAGCAGATAATGATAGCTCCACAATGGGTGCTCCAAGAAGTTCGAGACGTTCAGGCAACGGATCGCTGTCGAAAAGCATGGCGCCGCCGTCTTCTTCGCGTTGATCGTACGGCATATCTGGTGGCGCATTATAGGAACACCATTTGCCACCAAATTCGCCCAATGAGAGTGGCGATTGCACCGTGAGTTCAGGACTAGGTTTTTGTTCTTCATTCTTAGATGCCAAGATGCGGTGCCGCCCCAGCGGATAGCGTGTGGCAACAATGCGTGGACTAGGCCAACTTGGTTCACCAACCCAACGGCCAGGACGCTGTTCATATGTGGTGGCTGGTTTCACGGTATCTTGCATCCAAATCGCAAGTTCCGGACCGTCCATGGCACCGTTGTCGGTTTTATCCTTCAACCAGTGATCCCACCAAGCCACGACTTCCTGAAGAAAACCAATGGCAGGCCCAGGTTGGCCCAGGTGTGGATATTTATGACTCCACGGACCAATCAGGCCCCTCGTTGGAGCCTCTAACCCCGCAAGCAAGCGGAATACCGCATTGGAATACCCATCTGCCCAGCCACTAGCAGCAAATACCGGGACTTCGACATCGGCGTAGTTTTCATTAATTGAACCGTGACGCCAGTACTCGTCTTTGCGCTGGTGTGCCAGCCATTTTTCCAACCAGAGCCCACTGTGGTCCAAACGCTCCTGCCACAGCTCACGCCAGCGTTCTCCGACAAGTGCCGGATCTGGTGGTGAAGAATTATAGGCAAACATAGTAGAAGCCCACGACAAATTGTCAGTTAACAGACACCCACCCATATAGTGCACGTCATCGCTATAGCGGTCGTCGGTAGAACACACAGTCACAACGGCGCCGAGTCCTTTTGGGCGGCGGGCTGCTACTTGTAGGCCGTTGAAACCACCCCACGAAATTCCGATGATGCCGGTGCGTCCAGTACACCAGGGTTGCGCGGCCATCCAAGCCAGCACATCTTCGACATCTTGTAGCTCTTGTTGCAAATATTCATCAGCCAAGACCCCTTCGGAATCTCCACTGCCACGAAGATCGACGCGCAAGCAAGCATAGCCGTGACCCGCCATATAGGGGTGATGAATCGAGTCTCGTTGAGCTGTTAGGTCACGTTTCCGATACGGTATCATTTCCAAGACACCAGGCACTGGATCATCATCAGCCCATATCGGTTTCCATAGGCGTGCAGCCAGGCGTGTACCATCCCTCACCGGGATCCATAAATGCTCCGTTTCCTCAATAGAGTACGGTAGCGAAGTGATTGTCCGCATCAGTCTCCTTCCACGATGTCGTCTACCCGTAGGTCAAGAGCCGCACGGCAATGTTCATAAAGGGCCTGTAATTGCTCAGCGTCGTCTCCTGCGGTGAAAATTTCTGCCAAACTGTAGCTGTAACTATCTTCACTATCCGCGTCCGATAACTGCGCGCCGGCTTCTACTGCAATTTCAATTGTTGTTCCCGGATAACGTTGCTCGATCACAGCAACCTCTTCATCGGTGGGGACTCGTTTGACGATGCCATCGGAAAAATGTCGCCACATCCATTTTGCTGCCATAGCGTAGCCGCCATCGCGACCAGGCTTGCGTGGCTCACGGCCTAGGGCAAGATCAATCATGGCCTCATGATTTGAAAGACCATCAACTCGATGAAACAACTGGGAATGCGATTGGGAGTGTCGAGTATTAATTTCCAATAGGACGAGCCTTTCTGATGACTCATCCCAAAAATATTCAATATTAAAGGTACTGTCCCAGAGCCTAACAGCCGAAATAACCCGTCGAGTGACGTCTCGTATTTTGTTTTGGACTGGCTCCGGAAGCTTCGAAGGATACTGGTACCGCAGAAAGCTGGGAGCTTGTTCGTAATTAATCGCATCGATGATGCCGATAATTACCACCTGGTCGCCATGGCTATAGCCTTCCACGGTGTACTGTTTTCCTTGAGCTGCCTCTTCGACCATATAAGCCCCACCAGAAATAGCATCAATGTCATCGGGCAGCGGTAGCATTTCAAGGACAGTGTCAAATGCCCCGCCCACACGTTCCGGCGTTTCTCGCTCTATAGCCAAAGCATCTTGTAGTTCCTCTTCGTTTCTAGCTTGGTGCGCTCCCTCCGAAGAAAACGATTTAATAGGTTTTAGCCAAACCGGGAACGACATATGCGTCGGTAACGTAGCATCGGGATCATCAACGTCGATAAGGGCAAAACTCGGATACTCTTCGATAACTTTTTGCTGTTCTAGCCGGCTCCAGTATTTGTGTTCGCATTTAACAACCGCTTCCAAAGATTTGGAGGGCAGCCCATATTTTTTACACAGAATCGGCACCATCATGCTCACTGGAAAATCCCAATAACCCACGATGGCATCAATGGAGCCGGAAAAGGAATCTAATTTTTCCTGCGTCTCTTCGAGTAGATCTTCAAAGGAGATAACCCCACCCTGTAGCTCTTCGAAAGTTAATAGGCCATGAAACTTGTATTGTTCTGCATTGGGAAGGGCAGCTAACTCTGAACTACCGGGATCGTCCAAACCGAGAACAAATATATTCAACGGCATACACGCTCCTTCCTTCAGCAGCGGCAAATCGCCGTGAGTTTAAAACGGGTCTGGCATTCACCATGAATGGCCCGTCCATTCCTGCGCAAGTGTAACGCTTATCACTATTTGGCACTTATTCTAGTGGCACGCTTTTAAAGGCCTATTGCGTCTTGAATCAACCGGCCTAAGTATGCGTGTCAACAACTGCGCCTACCGGGCCGGGCTCTATGACGGCGCACTCAGTGGAGCCCGGCGATTCCAACGACCCGTATTGATGAACAATGCGCCGAGCGCGGTCACGCTCCGACACCAAAATAACCAAATTTATATACGCCCTGTAGCGCTTGTTCCTTTGTGGTCTAGAATCATTTGAGTCTGGCAGGCAACAATCCACCCGTCGAATTCTCTGTGTACAGGTCTCAGCTCCGGGTGGTCCCTTACCTATCCCTTGCAAGCGTCTCGGTGCACCCTTACGCTGAAATCACATTAAGTTAAGTGCGGTTTCATTGAAACCTACAGCGGAGGTGCGTCAATGACTGATCGACACCAAGAACCAAAAGACGAAAACCCAAACTTAGATCCGAATCCAGATTACGACAACGATCTAGAAGGTGGCGGGGTGAAACGGGGACATACTCCGCCCGAATCACAGTCCGCTTCCACTCCTCCAAGCCATACTCCTAGTCGGCGACCACCGCGCCGAAATCCTACACTGGTTATCATCGGAATTTTGTTGGTCTTTATGGTCCTTTTTTTCGTTGCTTACGCTATCGGTATATGGGATTGATGCGAAGGACCCTGCCAGGTGGAGCCGCCTTCTTACGACAATTCTGTTGAAGCAGGGGGAACTGAGTGAACAATGGATAGCGACACTTCAACCATTGGACTGATGGCAGACCCCGGCTTGCCAATGCGTATCGCCAAAAAGATCTCCGGTGATCTTGCAGACAAGCTTTCTGCCGGCACTCCCAATCAATGGGATGTGGAGGTAACCACTGAGCGCCTCCCCATGGATTCGGAAGGCGATATTCCAATTTTTCGACATGCTCCTCGATTACGTGAGGCGTACAACTGGGACTACCTTGTTTACCTGACAGACCTGCCGCTGATCAGTGACCACGAAATTCTGTTATGTAAAGCCAACACCGAGTCGCAGACAGCTATGGTTTCCTTACCCAGCGTCGGTGCAACTCGCGCAGCCAAGCGTGTACAGGCCATTGTTGTATCGCTCATCACCGCTGCACGGACCAACTTTGAAAACGAATCACCAGAACACCGCATGCAGGATGTTATGGGACGCGGTGTCACCTTCCGACAGCGCGAATCTGAAGATACCAGTGTTCGGATTTACCTATCTGGGCTACGCCACCGTTTCGGATTATTAACTGGAACGATTAAAAGCAACCGTCCAGCTCAGCTATTGGCCGCATTAACCAACTCGATAGCGTTGGGTGCAGCCACCGGTGCCTTCGGGATTTTTTATGGGTCTATCTGGGAACTTGCAGAAGCATTATCATCGCTACGATTATTTTTTATAAGCTTTGCGGTCGGCACGCTCATGGGATTTTGGCTGATATTGAAAAATAGCCTATGGGTCCATCCGCGAGATACCGGTGCACGTTGGCAGTCCCGGATGGAAAATATCGCCACAATTGCCACCATTGGCATCGGCGTTGTCTTACTTTACATCGTGTTATATAGCGTATTGTTCTTGCTCAGTTTGACAGTAATTGATGGGGGCTATTTAGCAAACGAGCTAGGCCATCCCGTCGGTCTCAGCGATTACTTTGGCTTGTCATGGTTATCGAGCTCACTGGGGATGCTCGCGGGCGCTTTGGGGTCGAATTTCAACGATCCAGATTCCATTCGCGAAGCAACCTACAGTAAACGCGTGTATCAGCGGCGAAAACTCGCCGACGAGTTCGAAAGAGCTGAGGATTCCGACAACGAATAACGGCTATCAATCCAGTTAGATAAGGCTGCTGCTGTAGTGTGGCGCTGGATATCGACAACGCTATTTCCAACGGTGGAATAACATCGGCATCTCAAGACTAATAAGAGCCATGCAGGTTGCTGCTTGAGGCGGGGTCTTACTGTATCGGTAGTCGGTATTATCGTAGATCTTGTACTCTCCAGCATGTCTCGACGGGCCAACGATGATGAACGACAGATACTCGTTTCAATCTGCCGTAATTGTGTAACAAAAGATTATGAGAAGTACACCGCAATTTTGGTCTCATCATTTCTGGACTGACAAGCCGCATTTCCCCTGATCAGCGTGTGAAGTTTCTTCTGTACGAACGGTACGGTATTAACTATAAATTTCTTACGAGTCATTTGTACTCACCAAGAAACTAGTCCTGAATTCGCCGAAATCTGGGCTGACAAGTTGGACTAGCGTCGGGTTCCGCAGATCGAGCTGAGTAGGCAAAAAGCTGTCAAAGATAGCGACTATACCACCGCAGTCATTTTGGACGTCGTATTACCGTATCTGCCATACTCCGGTGTTTAATCGTTCGGTCCCACGCTTTGCTCAGCAAATAGATGTCAATCATCAAAGTTCCTCTGCTTCTTATCTTTCTCTTGTATCACTCAGCACTAGGTCCTAGCGTGGGTTGCACGAAAGCAAGTTGCTTCGTTTTGTGCTTCGGCACATCCGTAACTCCAAAAGGAGGCTGTAATGGCTGATAAAAATAACCCAGGACAGTTCGGAAATCGAGAAGATACAGAGAAACAAGCCCAAAAGGGTGGGGAACAGAGCCCCGGACAGTTCGGCGCTTCAGAGGGTGTAGACCCACACGAGGCAGGTAAAAAAGGCGGCGAAGAAAGCCCCGGCCGCTTCGACAAATCCGAAGGCGCAGACCCACACGAAGCAGGCAAAAAAGGCGGCGAACAAAGCCCCGGCCAGTTTGGTTCTTCTGAGGGAGCAGATCCTCACGAAGCAGGGGAAAAAGGTGGTCGCCGTTCTTAAATATCGCTAAAAGGTCAGCGGGAAGGTTTATCCTCCCGCTGATTCTGATTTTAAAACGCTTAAGCGTTTCCCATACTCCATGACTCAGAAGAAAGGTATGGAAGATGAAACCTACGCTTCTTGAATTCGATGACGACCAAAAACTTGCTGAAGATGTGAAATCCCGTATTGCTCAGGGTGCTTCCCCAGATAACCTATATGTGCTGTCACATGATGATGACCGTACTGAAAGAGTCGCAGAAACCGCAGGCGCTGACGTGCCTGACGAGCTCGAAGGATCAATCGCTGCCCGGTACAACAAAAAAGGGGATGAGCTTCGGGCAATTCTTGACGACTTTGGTTTCTCACAACAAGAAGCTAGTGATTTAGAAGAGAAGCTTGATCACGGAAAAGTCTTGTTAATCGACAAGAGCTAGTGTGGTGTCATAGTCATCGTCATTTCCAGGTGTAGCGAGGGTGGTTTCTATTGTCGCCACCCTCGCTTTCTCTTTCTAATAAGACAATACTTTGCGTAACCACTGCCCCGTATAGATTATCAATACAGTTCATATTCGGAGACGTTTACAAACTATGGCAATATGAGCTGAAGCCCTGAGTAACTCGATCAGAAAATCGCGCGGAAGTAGCCACACGGGTAGTATCTGTACTCACGACCCACGCACCAGAGCGGCGAATCTTGTCGACTAGGTTAATATCTTCGCCAGTGGGAAGCGGCAAAAAGCCGCCAACTTTCTCATACCACGAGGCCCGAATCCCCAGGTTAGCCCCGAAGATATGCGGATGGTCTTCCGTCAAAACGTGTCGCGCGTGCCATTTGCATAGCAGCTCCTGAGTAGCTGAATCGGGACGCGGCTCAACTGTCCCCACAAGGCAGTCCACACCGGCTTTTGCGTGTTGCAGTTGTGTGTAAAGCCATTGCACCGGTACTTGTGTATCAGCATCAGTTATAGCAATCCAAACTTGACTAAGGTCTTCATCGTTGAAGTTTGCAATGAGCTTCTGGGCCCCGACACCTCTTGCTCTGCCAACATTGCAGAAGTCAACTGAGATGAGCTCGACTGTGTGAAGCACAGTATTCCGCTCAAAAACTTGTTGCACTGTAGTGTCCGTACAGGCATCAGCCACAACGATAACCCTGATTTCGAGGCTCGGATAAATATAAGAAGCGTATTCACAAGCCAGCTGTACTGTATCGAGGCAATCGGGCAATTCGACTTCTTCATTATGGGCCGGGATAATAACCCCGACGGCTTTAGGTAGCATGGGCATTCGCCTGCGTAGTATGCTGCTGTGCCTTGGGCTTGTTGATTTTCAGGATATCGATGCGGTAATCGTCAGTTTCCAGGCTTACAGCGTTCGACCTAGATGGCCAAAACATCTCACAACGCTGGTGTACTTTATCGGCATCTAGTGGCCAGCCCTCGATCGTGCCTCTCATATGACATAGTGCCAAGGTGAAGGGAACTTGGCATGAGTTACCGATCTTTTTCAACGTTTCATAAAGTTGGTCTTCCGAAAAGTAGTATCCCACTTCAGATAACACTACTAAGTCAAAGGAGCCGTGAGGCCATTCGAAAGGCACGGTCAGGCACTCAAATCCGATATTTTCAGCTACTTGTTGCTTCCGTGCTGTGCCGATTGCTTCAGAGCTTGCGTCTACGGCAGTAACGAATTTGCTTCGTTGCGCTAATTGTGCACTTAATGTCCCAACAGAGCACCCTATTTCCAGGGTATGTGAGTAGTCGGTGCAAAGCGCGGTAAGCAGGTTTGCCCGCTTACTGGATTCGTATGCCGACGCTTCTAGGCTCCATGGATCCGATTGTTTTATATGGACTCTGTCGAAAACCTCAGCAGCATCATAAGCATCTGAAACTCGAGGTGAAATTGCAAACGTGTCATATCCCCGCTGAAAGTGTTCTAGAAAAGCTTTAGAAATAATTGGTTCATCGCCTGAGTGTTCTGAGAGCGCTGTGGTTTGTGAAGGATAGCACTGACTTATCAGCTTGCGATCAAGACCTGGCGGATCTAGTAAGCGTTTCCATTGTTTCCATTGGCTATCGGCTGGAGTTGACCAATGCCAATACCAAATCGGATATTCCGCAACAGTAATATTCATGTGCTGGCCCACCGCCCTAGCAATATTACCAAGCACTTCATGGTCGGAATGTCCATCGTTATGCAGCGGGGCAGCTAAGAGAGTCGGTTTCGGTGCCGCCACGACGAGTTCCATTACATAGCTCTTGATCACCGAACTATATTGATCAAGCTGGCCATCTTTAAAACAGAGTCGCCTTGCAACGGCTTCGGCATTGAGACAGTAAAGAGCGTTATTAAATTCTTCTTTGCGTACTTCAGCAAGCTGTTCTGCGGTGCAGGTCGGAGAATTAGGATGAGAACCTTCCCCATCAGTAAATAATATCACCGAGCTTAATGTGCCATTATGTTCCGCTGACTTTAACAGGCCAGCACATCCCAGAGCTTCATCATCCGGATGAGCGGCAAGAATGATAATACTGCGTAGCTGCTCAAAGGCTTCCTCATCGACTTTGTCCAGCGTACCGACACCTGAGGCAACCCACCTCTGCTCAAGGGTGGTTGCATCTAAATGGTGAAAACTCATGGCTTATTTCCTAGGAGTTGGCCCAACTCTGCCTCATCTCGGACACCGTGGTGCTGGCTTAGGTAAACGGACAGATCGGCATCAGTTTTTGTAAAGTGTTGATCTTGGGTAAGGGTCGTTGGACCTGCCAACTCCTTACTTAGCTGTTGGATTTTTTGGGCTATCCGATAGATCCCATTACGCACTCGGAAGGCAAGTTTTCGGTGTTCGTTGATATCCAAATCATCTGCAGCTTCGATGATCGTAGCGGCATGCACCAGCATGGAAACCCCAGCGTAGATCTCAGCGTCAATTCGCCCCAGGGTAAGATTTCCCAGAGGTGACGGTTGGGGTCGGCCGGAGTGTTTTTCAGCAGCACTTTGGGCCATGCCAATCGCGCCACCCAACCAGCATGCTGCAACTCGGATAGCACCAGTCCAAAACCCCTGCCTTTCAAGATACCACCCAGGTTCGCCAACAGGTTTGGCAGGGCTGTTGTGGCATTGTATCGATCCGCTGGGTATTTCGTTGAGTCCTTCGCTGTTCCATACTTCTTCCGAATGTGTCACGTCTGGTTTCTGCAGGTGGATCGCGAAGGCCTGACGATTATCATCAACTTCAGCAGTCACGATGGCGTGTGTCAGCTCGGTTGCCAGTGAGCACCACCGCTTTTCGCCTGTTAACTCGAAAGTCTGACCTTGACTGCGTTCCGCTACAAGTCCACTATCGGGTACCTCTGCTGCGTAGACACCCCAATAGGTATCCGGTTCTGGTGCTGTAGACCAGACTTCGCTCAAAATAGTCAACGCATCAAGATGGGGCTCGATTGTGCGAGCTGTTGCAAGATCAATAGTGGCAGTATGCAATAAAGCTGCCCATTGTGCTGAAGGCGAGGAAGACTCCAGTCGTCCAAAGACATCTTCAAAAGCCTGTATCTTGTTGATCGGTTTTCGCCGACTAGCAAACTGCGCGGTATCGAGTTCGGTGGCAACATGCATCCAGCACGTTGCCCAACCCGATAACTGCGGCTGTAGTAAATCTTGCGTCATGCTTGGGCACCTTCCAACATAGCTGACCGAAATATGCCCGGGAGCAAATAACGGTCTAGCCTGCCCCGGGTAGACATGCTTCAACTACACCGTTCTGGATGCGGGTATCGAAGCTAGGTTGCCGTGCTGTAGCCGGACCACGCATGACTTGACCATCTCGTAAGGAAAAAACGCTTCCATGCCATGGACACTGTACACACGGCGAATCTGTGTTGCTGTCCAGCAGCGTGCCTTCGCTCAATGGGCCAGATAGATGGCTGCAGGCATCGGCGAGTACCAGTATTTGGTCTGATGACTCCGAGCCCCCATTGCGATATCGATAAACAGTGACAGGAACCTGCCCTACCTGACTCTTTTGCAGCTTGCCCTGAGTGAAATCTTCCAAACGACCGATCGAGTGCCAGCCCGGTGACATACGGTGGAACACATCTTCGGTATGATTCACGCCCGAGGCCTGGCGGAAAGACAGCACGCCACCAAGAAAACCTCCCATACCGGCAGTGGCCAAGCCTATGTACGATAGCTGTTTTCCTCGGCGATGATTGCCCTGATGCCGAGCCCACCATGAGGCAGCATATAAGGCCGTGGTGCTAACTAGCAGGGCCGAGTGAACAATAGTTGTCCGCTTTTGTTGCTCGTGCAGCTCAGTAAAGTCCGTGTAACCAGCTGCTGCTGCAGGTGTCGCTGCTATGGTGCCCACGCCAATAAGCAACTTAGCTTGTTCCTGCGTCCCCGGTAGCGCATCTAATATGCCTGCAGATAACCAAGCGCCTAAAGGAACCTGCACAAGCGGAGGATGGAGCGGATGTCCTTGTGGCACTCCGTGCAGGATGTCGCGTATCCACTGAGGTCGTATCACTTTCTTGGCCACTGTTTCTACAACATTTACCAGTGGATCGAGCCATTTTGCGTATTCTAGTTTGTCGATGGCGTCGATGAAACGAAACGTTTTCATAAAAGACACCTCCTAGTCGTCCGTGGTTCCAGTATGCATGAAGGCGGTCAGAGGCATAACCCCTATGCTTTTGGTCCCGGTATGCTCAGGTGCCGAAACGTATTTTTACTTCGTTGTTGGTTTGTCCGAATTCCACCGGCCCCTGTCAGGCTCACTGAAGCTAACTCGCCCGAATCGCTAAGATGAGCAGCTGACGTTTTGCATTACTTACGGAGGCCACTGTGAGCTGTTCAACAAATGCACTCCTGTAGAGAGCTGTTTTCCGAGCTAGCGCCACCCTTACTCACAGATGCTGCAACCATGCCACTATTGCTTAATATCTTTTAATTTTTAATCGTTTCGTATTGGCAACACAGACCTCATCTCGTCGAACGACAAGTAACAGCCCGTATGAATCCGGTTTTGTAGACAGTAACTGGTTCATCCTAGTTCCTTGCTGGTGCAGTTCGCCTAGCAACTACAAGGGCGGCCAAGCGTAGCAGTGTCTAGTTTCGAGGTGCTGAAGTTCCTAGACTTGCGGCCACGCTTCGAAATGACGGCGAAAGGACCAACCATGGAACAAAAGCCCACAGAAGACAATGCGAAAATCCACCAATTAAACGCGCTACGGAAACATAATTCAGATAAAGCACTGACTAATGATTCAGGTGCCAATGCCGCCGACAATGAGCAATCCTTACGGGCTGGAAGACGTGGCCCAGCTCTGCTCAACGATCCAGATTTTTACCGAAAACAATCACATTTCAACCGAGAACGAATTCCAGAGAAAGTGGTTCACGCCCGTGGTTTTGGCGTGCATGGGGAATTTGAGCTAGAGAAATCTCTCCGGGATGTGACGAAAGCGGATTTTCTCCAAGAACCAGGTACAAAAACTCCAGTTTTTGTTCGTTTTTCCACTTTTATTGGTAGTAAAGGGTCCAAGGATACGGCTATCGATGTTCGCGGATTCGCCACCAAATTTTATACCAGAGAAGGTAACTACGATAGCCTCGCTTTGTCCTTTGGTGTGTTCATCATTAAAGATGCGATGAAATTTTCCGATTTAACGCATGCCATCAAACCGAATCCGGTTACTGCAGTACCACAAGCGGCCTCTGCGCATGATACGTTGTGGGATTTTGTTGCCAATAATCAAGAAGCTGCTCACATGGTGATGTGGCTTATGTCCATGCGTGGCAGGCCAAGGAGCTGGCGCATGATGGAAGCCTGGCCGATTAATACCTTTCGTCTCATTAACGAGCAAGGCGAGTCGACTTTCGCTCGGTTTGTGTGGAAGCCGAAGCTAGGGGTACACGGGCTGCTCATGGAAGAAGCGAACATTTTGGGAGGGGTAGATCCAGACTTTCACCGGCACGATATGATCGAGGCTGTTCAGCAAGGTGCCTATCCTGAATACGAACTTGGCGTGCAGCTCATTGCCGAAGGGGACGAGTTTAATTTCGATTTCGATATTTTAGATGACACCAAATACTGGCCTGAAGAACTCGTCCCAGTCGAAATTATCGGCACGATGACGTTGAATCGTCTAGTGGATAATGCCTTCGCAGAAGAAGAGCAATCCTCTTTCGACCCATCAACGCTTGTGCCGGGTATCGAATTCTCCAACGATCCAGTTCTACAAGGTCGTTCCTTTGCCTACCGCGATACTGACTATCATCGGCTTGGCACCGCAAATATCAATAATATTCCTATCAACCAGCCCATCGTAGAGCCCAATAATAATCAGCGAGATGGGCATGTGAGACACCAAATCGACATGGATATGGTGACATATCACAAAAATTCTCTGGCCAATAACACCCCCACCGTTGCTGCACCTGAAGCCAGCGGAACTTCAGAATATCCTGAACAAGTCGAAGGGCACATCACCAGAAAATTACCGAGCGACCTATTTGACGACCACTTCTCGCAGGCCAGACTATTTTGGAATAGCCTGTCTGAAGTCGAACGACAAGACCTTATCAAATCCTTTAGTTTCCACTTAGGCAAAGTCGAAAGCCACTCGGTCCGACAGCAAAATATCAAGATGTTTGTCAAAGTCGACGAGTATATGGCCGCTGAGATTGCTGACAATATTGGCGTTGACCGTCCAGATGGCAGCCATGTGGCTATGGAGCAGAATTCGCCAGCTCTAAGCTTGATGAACACTACCTACAGCGCAAAGACGCAGACGACCGGTGTGCTGATAGGAAACGATTTCGACGATGAGGAAATTCAGACAACATTGGATACGTTGCACCAACAAGGCGTGTTCCCGCATGTAGTGAGCAACCAACTTGGAACAGTCACCGGACGTAACGGCACAGAGATTAACGTGGACGCTACTTTCGTCACCACGCATCCTGCCCTGTTTGACTCGTATTACGTTGTCGGAGGTAGCTGTAAGGACCAGAAGATGTTTGACGAACATATCACTGAGTTCTTTAGCTCAGCTTATAAGTCCTTCAAACCCGTCGGTATCGCGACCTCCGGAGCGCCTCAGGTATCACTGTCCAATGCTAGCAATCCGGTTGGGGTAGTAATGGCGGAGGACGATCCCGAATTCAGCAAAAATTTTGTTGCGGCTATTGCCACACAGCGTTTTTGGGACCGGGAATAGTAATCTCGAAAGCACCCCGCCTAGTCAGCTATCTCGTAGTCTTCTTCCTCGGTGTTACCCTTCACCAAGCTGCACAGCGTCTTCTGGTGATCCCTCTTGTGGCTCAACGTCGGACTGCTCCGGCTCGATGGTGGGTTCTGGCGTGGGTTCTGCCTCCGCAGGCTCGTTCTGCTGTTCTTCTTCCTGCTGCTCAGATGGTTCGTCTTGCTCATTTTGAGTCGACTTGTCTTTTTCCGATGACGAGTCTTCTGGCGAGGACGACTTTTTCGGCTCCTCGACTTCTTGCAAGTCAGTCCGTTTTTCTTGGGCGTCTTCGATGAGCCCTTGAATATCATCCAGATGCGATTCCAGGGTATCGATATATTCTTCCTTAGCGTCACCCCAAGCCAGGGCCGCTACCGAATCGTCCTTCTGAGTATCTGGGATGCCGGTAAGCACAGCTACAGCCTCTTGGGCGTCAGAGCGAATGTTATTCATATCACCAATGTATTTAGTGAGCTCTGTGACGTCGTTGGCTTTAGGAGACTCCGGAAGATCGTTAAGCTTTTCCAAAACAGGTTCAACATAAGAAGGCAATGTGCAATCGGCGTCGGTAGAAAATATGCCTCGTTCATCCTCACGAGCTTGCTCCTGGGCCGCTGTCAGCTCATCCAGTTTCTCTTCATCATCAACCGACTCCGGATCAACCACAGCGTAACCGGCCTTGACCATTTCTAATGCAAGGTCATTGCCGCCGTTATAAATCGAAGCCCACAGCTCACCATTTGGGGCATTGGCATAGGCATCAATTTCGATGTCCAAAGATGTGCCTTCACCAGCCAGTTTTTCTAGGTGCTCTTTTGCTTCGCCCGCCATACAAGTGTCTAAGGTTTCTGGCACGTCGTCTTCCCTCGGCACCGGTGCCCGGACGCTGTCGAAACGAATGACGTCGAGTCCGGTGGTGCGGTTGACTTCCATAGACTGACCCGTCAGCACTTCATTAACCACGACTGGATCGTCTCCACGGGTCATGGCCTTAACCACCGAAATAACGGTTAATCCCAGCATGACGACGGCGACGACGATGAAGGTGATCATCACCGGTGTGGTCAGGCGGCTGGTGCGCCGAGTGGAGGGTTTTGGCATAAGGTATCTAGCTACTTATCGGAAATGTGGTCGACCAGCACAGGGCCAGCTTCAACAGATTCTACAATGGACAGCAAGTCTGTCCTAGTTCACTGTAAAAGCATACTAATAGGCAGCAAAAATCTCTGCTGTGTCGTCCCGATCCAACCGGTGGGCTAGACACAATTGCAATAAGATTCGAGCTTTTGTCGGAGTAATGTCGGTATTTGCGATCAGTCCACGGCCGACCAAACCACTCCTAGCCATAACCTGGGGTTCTAGTTGTGCTCTAGTCGCTTGAACGACAAGGATTCCGTGGCCAATCGCTATATCGATGGCATCGTCTAATGGCTGAGTCAAGGTTCCGGGTGGATACCCCACAGCGATCAGCCCGGCTGCCCCTGCGGCGAGAAACGCGTCAACGGCAGTGGCGTCGGCATCAGTATAGGCATGTACGATATCGACCCTGGGTGCTGACACGGCGGTTGCCGCAAACGCTGAGTCTGTAGTATGCGGGTTTGGCGGCTTCCGCCAGTAACGCACCGTATTATCTGCTTGAATCATGCCTAAAGCTCCACGCACCGGTGATTGCAGCGCCGTTAGGCT
>Ga0079225_10000499_pt1 | contig 21132 bp, 20 predicted proteins | sample Poulit2012_FD_76344 | JGI IMG/M metagenome (GOLD analysis project Ga0079225, IMG submission 76344) | Agricultural soil microbial communities from Georgia to study Nitrogen management - Poultry litter 2012 | ecosystem: Environmental > Terrestrial > Soil > Agricultural land | place: USA: Georgia... | reverse complement strand
AGAATATGCCGGATTTGGACATGATCATTTTCTACCCAAGGCCGTGCTTGCTGCCAAAACTTGTGGCAGAAAGGACAGTTGGCATCTGTAAACATATAAACAACGCGATCAGCGTCCTCGCTGCCATCGGCAACCCAGGTGCTTTCGGACAACGCCTGCCACGTTCGTTCTGCCCAGGGCTTTACGGTGGCTGCCTCCAACGCCGTCTGGGTGACATCCATGCCATCGGTATCCATCATGGTGCCAATAATGACATGCTCCTCATCAGGCGTGAGGTAAATGGCAAGTGGCTGCTGCTTTGCAATGGCAGCGTAGGCCTTCATGTCCGCAGGGGTGTCAAGCTCACCAACAATTTCCACCCCTTGCGCTTCCAGCGTTTGTAAAACTTTAGGGAGTGCCCCTTCCGTTTCATTAATGGTTTCTTCCGTGACTGGCGCTTCCTCCGTCGCCGTGACATCTTGCGCACTCGCCGCAGGCCACATGCTGACCAACGCTAAACTCGCCAATATTGTTGTTAATGCAGCATATCGTTTCATTGGGCAGGCTCCTTACTCCCGTCGTATTCGGACATTTTATTACGTAATGTCGCAATATGGTCATTCAAAGTGGCGACTGATAGCTCGCCCAAGCGTACATCAACTACCCTGCCCTTGGCATCAAGGAATAGCGTGGTGGGTAATCCCGTGCTATCCACTTCCTGAGCAAGGACCGCACTGCTATCCATGACAACGTTCTGCAGTTCAAGTGATTCCTGGCTAAGGTAGCGCTCTATGATGTTGGCTGGCTCACGTTGGTTTGCAAAAATAAAATGCACATCGGCATATTCTTGCTGCGCTTTCTCCAGTACCGGCATTTCCCGCCGACATGGAGGACACCATGTCGCCCACAAGTTTATGACAATCGGTTTGCCCTGAAAATCCCGAAGTTGAACAATTTCACCCGTGTCCAGTTCGGTTAGTGCGATATGGCCCAGGGATTTACCCGGCATATCATTCAATAAATGCAGCCCTCCCAGGCCGATGGCCAGTATTGATAGCCCGGCGATAATACTTGCCACGAAAGATTTTCGGGCGTTACTTTGGGCACGTAATATTAACAAGCTGGCCAACGCCACGCCCGTGATGGCGCCCCACAGGGTAAAGCCACCATCCCGAATATCGATGATGCTGATGGGGTCACTTAGATAGGCTTCCAGGTGAATGATAACGTAACTAAGACGACTAATCAGCGCACCGATGGCAATTGTTTTCCATACCAGCGTTTCATTTTTTGTCTTGTTGCGCCTGTCAGCCAAACCCGCAACCAGTGTTGCAATGAAGATCGCCACCAGCACCACCAGTAAGGTTGCTGATAACGAAAAAGGACCAATGGGTAAGTTGTTCATTTAGTTACAAAACGGGGACCAAAAAATATGCCGGATAAGTCATCCGGCATAGAATGTACGCAATTATACGACTTACGAAAATTTATTATTCGGGCGCACCCGCCAGAACCCACTCTACGATTTTGTCGAGGTCATCATCGGACACACCAGGATTCGGTGGCATGGGTACCTGCCCCCAAATTCCCGAGCTACCTTCGCGAATATGCTTTGCCAGGGTTTCAGCTGCTCCCTCTTCATCCGCATACTTTTCGGCAACCTCTTGGTAAGACGGGCCTACCACTTTTTTATCCACCGCATGACATGCCAAGCACGCGTTTTTAGATAGGATTTCCTGAACGGCTTCAGGGTCAGGTTCGGCCTGAGCCGTAACGCCTGCAAATACAAATGGCAAGCAGGCAGCGAGTTTCCATAATTTCATTCTTTGGACCTCCAAAAGTTTGTGAACACAGAGTAAAGGATAGACTTTTGCTAGTTTACCTCACTTGTTGATTTTCCACGGCCAAAACCATTTTCCATTAGGCCGGTAAGCAAGTCGACCGGGACAGGAAACACCAAGGTAGAGGACTGATCACCCGCAACTTGGGTGAGCGTTTGCAAATAGCGTAGCTGAATCGCGGAAGGCTCTCGGGATAAAATTTCTGCGGCCTCCATAAGCCCCTGTGCCGCCTGTTTCTCACCTTCTGCGTGAATCACTTTGGCGCGTCGCTCCCGTTCTGCTTCCGCCTGGCGTGCGATGGCCCGGATCATGCTTTCATTCAAATCAACATGTTTAATTTCTACCGTAGTTACCTTAATGCCCCAACCATCGGTTTGGGCATCAAGAATATGCTGAATGTCGGCATTCAGTTTTTCACGCTCGGCAAGCATGTCATCGAGCTCATGCTTTCCTAATACCGCCCGTAATGTGGTTTGTGCCAGTTGACTGGTGGCATCCAGGTAGTTTTCCACCTGAATAATGGCCCGGTCGGGCTCTACAACCCGAAAGTAGATGACCGCGTTTACTTTTACCGAGACGTTGTCAGCAGAAATAACGTCTTGCGACGGTACATCCATAGTAATGATTCGTAGGTCAACGCGGACCACTTGTTGCAATATGGGAATTACAATGATCAGCCCAGGCCCTTTGGTTTTCGTAAAACGACCTAAGGTGAAAATTACTGCGCGCTCATATTCCCGCATAATTTTAATGGCACTGAACAATAACAGCACCACAAAAACCAGCACAATTCCAATTGTCATGAACAATGTCACGTCATCGTATGTCATCATCATAAAAAATTCCCCTTGTTTAGCGAGACGCGTGTTTGACGGTCAAGGTTAACCCTTGAGCATCTGTTACTGTTACCTTATCACCAATCGTGAGCGTTTGATCACTCACCACACGCCAATGCTCGCCTTGAATTTCTGCGTAAAAAGTTCCTTCTTTTTCATCGGTTACACGGCCAGTAAGTCCAATTAAGGTGGATAAACCGCTGGCCAGCGGTGCCCGTAAGGAGCGGGTCGCCAAATGTGCCGTAATTAACAACATTAATAAACTAACAATTCCCAAGCCCGCCATAAACGGCCACGACATTTGATAAGCGGGGAACTCGGTGTCGGTTAAAAAGATTCCGCCCAGCATAAAGGCAATAATGCCGCCAATTCCCAAGGCCCCGAAACTGGGCACAAATGCCTCCGCAATCATCAATATGATTCCTAGTAGCAATAACCCCGCCCCGGCCCAATTAATGGGAAGCATATGAAAGGCATACAGGCCCAATACCAGGCAGATCAATCCCGCAACGCCAGGCAAAGCAAAGCCAGGACTTGTTAATTCAAAAAACAAGCCATAGACACCGATCATCATTAAAACAATGGCAAGTTGAGGATTTGCCAGTAATGCGAGCAGTTGCGTACGCCAATCGGGAGTGATGGTCTCTACCACTGCCCCCTCAAGCGCTAGCGTTACTTCGTGATTTTTGTCGAGCAACACAGTGCTGCCCGATAACTGATCCAATAAATCCGGGATATCCTGGGCCACCCACTCAATGACACCGCGCTCTAGCGCTTCCGACGCGGGGATGCTTGCAGCCTCTTCTACGGCCTCCCGTGCGAACTCAACATCCCTGTCCCGCAATTGTGCCAAACTGCGCAAATAAGCAGACGCATCATTTTCTATTTTGCTCGACATGACATCGCGCTGTCGCTTGGGGGCCTTGTCCTCTGCTTCCTCATCATCATCATCATCCCCATTGTCATCCCCGTTACCGCTTGCCCCGCCTATGCCTATAGAGACCGGGGATGCCGCGCCGATATTGCTGGCGGGCGTCATTGCCGCAATATGGCTGGCATATAAAATAAACGTCCCTGCGCTTGCTGCGCGCGCCCCGGACGGGCTAACAAAGGTTGCCACAGGAATGGGCGCCCCCAAAATATCATGGATCATCGCCCGCATGGAGGTATCCAGCCCTCCAGGGGTATCTAATGCCAAAATTACAAGGTCGGCATTTTGCGCAACGGCCTTATCCAGACCCCGCTTGAAATAGTCTGCACTTGCCGGACCGATGGTGTCGGCGATTGTTAACACGACAACGCGTGGTTTTTCCTGGGCGTGCGCTGGTGCAAATACACTTGCTCCCACAGCAAGCCCCGCCAAACTGATCGTTATCCAGACCAATAAAGCATAAAGTGACTGCAAAGCACGCATGGACTGTTCTCCCGGTTTGTCCAGGCGGCTTTGCCTCGTATGGGGTTTGTCGGAAAGACAAAGCCCTAATTGCGCGTCATCTCCAGGGGGACAATCCAGCGATCGTACTCTTCTTCCGTCACATACCCTAACGCTAACGCAGCCGCCCGTAACGTGGTTTTTTCTGCTTCCGCTTTCTTAGCAATTGCTGCCGCTTTGTCATAACCAATGTGGCGATTTAGCGCCGTCACCAGCATAAGGTTTTGATCCAAATAATGGGCGATTGTTTCCCGATTGGGTTCAATACCAACAGCGCAGTGCTCGTCGAACGCCAGGCAGGAATCACTAATTAAACTGATACTCTCTAATACATTATGCACCATGACTGGTTTGTATACATTTAATTGGAAATTTCCCTGGCTGCCAGCAAAGGCCGTCGCGGCGTCGTTACCAAAGACCTGCACACACACCATGGTCATGGCTTCACACTGGGTAGGATTGACTTTACCAGGCATGATCGATGAGCCAGGCTCATTTTCCGGAATATGCAGCTCGCCAATGCCACAGCGCGGGCCACTGGCCAACCAACGCACGTCATTGGCCATTTTCATGAGCCCCCCCGCTAATGTACGCAAGGCCGCGGACATGTTAACCAAGGCATCATGGGCGGAAAGTGCAAAGAATTTATTCTCGGCAGAGCGAAAAGGCAGCCCGGTAATACCCGAAATTTTTTCTGCCACCAGTGCGCCAAACTGCGGATGGGCGTTCAAACCCGTTCCTACCGCTGTGCCACCAATCGCCAAGTCATAAATCCCGCTCAGGGCGTGCTCCACTGAGTTTAATCCAAAATTGATTTGTGCAACCCATGCATCAATTTCCTGACCAAGGGTGATGGGGGTTGCATCCTGCAAGTGTGTGCGCCCTGTTTTAACAATAGACTCATATTCTGTTGCCTTGGTGGCCAGTGTATCTCGCAGCTGCGTGACCGCGGGCAATAATACATCATTTACCTGCTCGGCGACTGCGATATGCATCGCCGTGGGGAAGGTGTCGTTTGATGATTGACCCCGGTTGACGTGGTCATTGGGGTGAACGGGCGTTTTGCTGCCACGCACGCCGCCAGCAATTTCTATGGCGCGATTGGCGATGACCTCATTGGCATTCATATTCGATTGTGTGCCAGATCCGGTCTGAAACACCACTAAGGGAAATTCCTCATTATGCTGGCCATCGAGCACCTCTTGTGCCGCCTGTGCGATTAAGTCGGCAACTTCTTTTGGCAATTCACCCAGCTCGGCATTTGCCAGGGCTGTTGATTTTTTGAGAATCCCCAACGCGCGTATCATGGACGGTTGCCAGCGAAACCGATCGCGCCCGATGGGGAAGTTTTGTATAGAGCGTTGTGTTTGTGCGCCCCAATATCGATGCGCGGGCACCTGTATTTCACCCATGGAGTCGGTTTCAGTTCTTGTATCGGTCATTCGTGTTTCCTAGGAATCAATTAATGGTCATTAAAAATTTGTGCCCACGCGCATGCGACATCCAGCATGCGATGCGCAAACCCCCATTCGTTGTCAAACCACACGAGCAGATTCGCAAAGCCGCGGTCGTTAGTGGTAATTTGCGTACTATCAATAATGGCAGAATGCGGGTTGTGATTAAAGTCTATGGAAGCGTGGTGCTGGCGCGTATAACTGATTAATTCCGGCATTTCATGCACCGCCTTATCCAAGAAATCTAGCAAATCCGTTTGCTTAACAACTTGGGAAAAGTTAACACATAAGTCGATGGCCGAAACGTTCACAATTGGCACCCGGATGGCCTTGGCCTGTACCCGCCCTTGTAGCTCTGGTAGCAAGCGCTCCACCCCGGTGGCCAATCCGGTTGATACCGGCACCATGGATTGCATCGCAGAACGGGTGCGACGCAAATCACGATGATGATAGCCATCAATTAGTGGTTGGTCATTCATCACCGAATGCAAAGTGGTAAGAAACGCGTGCTCTATACCAAACTGCCGATGTAATAAATGCAACACCGGGACAATCGCATTGGTGGTACAGGAAGCGGCTGATACCAACGTTTGGTCTTTACGTAGACTGTCTTGATTAATTCCCGCAACAATGGTGTTGTCAACGGCCTCGGCCGAAATGCCCGGGTGAGAAAGTAACAAGCGGGGGCAGCCAGCGTCAATAAAGCGTTGTAATTGATGACGCTTGCTAAACGTGCCAGAGCATTCGAGCAGGAGATCAAGTTTCAAGTCATCCCAGGCCACCGCATCCGGTTTGGTTTCATGAAAGACTTGTATGGCTTCGCCATCAATAATGAGCTGATCATCGGCAACCGTTACCGGTTTACCAAAAGCGCCGTGAGTGGAATCAAATTCTGTTAAATAAGCCATTGCCGCCAGATCTGACGGTTCATTAATGGCGACGACTTGAATGCGTTGTTGCAAATTGCGTTCATGTAATGCTCTCAGTACACAGCGCCCGATGCGTCCGTATCCATTAATAGCAATACGTAAGGTGTTTGACATGATGTTCTACGAGTTGGGATTAACAATATGGCGTGGTTGGCCCGCCACAAAAGCCTCAATATTATCGATAAGCTGATCCGAAAGTGTTTGCATAGCCTGGGTACTTGCCCAGCCAATATGCGGGGTAAGGATAAAGTTGGGATAGTCCAGCATTTTCATTAAGGGATCATCCGTCGGTGGGGGTTCCGGGGTCGCAACATCAATGCCCGCACCAGCAATTTGTTGTTCGGCCAAAGCGTGCGCAAGCGCTTCGTTATTGATCAATCCCCCACGCGCGGTGTTAATGATTAGCGGTTGGCGTTTCATGCGCTGGAACTCTTCAAAGGACAAGAGGTCTTGTGTTTCTGGCGTAAGCGGACAATGCAAGCTAATGACATCGCTTTCTGCCAGCAATTGATTAAATGCTGTGTAGGGTTCAGCAACGGTTGTTTGGCCTTTACGCGCCGCAAACAATACCCGCATACCCAGGGCCTGCCCCAAGGCGCCCATCGCCTGGCCCAATACCCCGCGCCCCACAATGCCCAAAGTACTGCCGTGAAGATCCTCAATAGGGTAATCGAAGTAACAAAATTGCTGCGCTTCTTGCCAGCGCCCTTGTTGAACAGACGTGCGATAGGCGGTAATGCTGCGGCGCAACGCAAAAATAAGCGAAAGCGCATGTTCGGGGACGGAATGACGCGCATAATCACGAATATTTGCAACCCGCACATTATGGTCATTACAAGCTGCCAAATCGATGTTATCCACTCCGGTGGCTGCCACGGCAATCAGCTTTAATTGCGGTGCCCGGGAAATATGGTCTGCCGTTAGCCGTACCTTGTTGGTAATCACAATATCTGCCGTCGCAATGCGTTGAGAAACTTCTTGCGGAGCAGTACGATCATATACGTGGAGGGTATGCGGGAAAGCGGGATCACGAAGCCGGATATGCGGAGCAATAGTATCCCTATCCAGAAATACTATATTCAAAGGCTGGGTGATCATAAGGTATCCTTTATATTCAAACTTATCAGTCAATTTAGTAGGTTTATTATGAAATTATATTATTTTCCGGGGGCTTGTCCTTTAGTGTCGCATATTGTCATGGAATGGGCGGGTCAAAAGGTAGAACTTGTGGAAGTGTCACGCGAAGAAGCCAAACAGGACGCCTACCTGAAACTTAACCCCATGGGTGCCGTTCCCACCGTGGTTGAAGGCGATAATATCTTTACTCAATCATCGGCGATTGTGGAATATATTGCTGAAAAGCATCCCCACAGCAAGCTATTACCGGATGATCTTGTGGAACGTACCCAGGCGCGTAAATGGCTGGCGTTTTGTAATGCGGACATTCATCGTACCTTTGGTCTCATTTTTGGTGCTCCGAAATTTGTGCAAAGCCCCGAGGCTCAAGAAGAACTGATTAACAATGCGAAGGCCATGCTCGTCAATATGTTTAGCATTGTCGATCGCCACCTGGAAAACAAATCCTGGCTTGCGGGATCAAAATCCGTTGCCGACCCGTATTTGTATGTTTTGCTGCGCTGGACCAAGGTAAAAGATGTTGACGTATCGCACTTAACAAACTTGGCGCGTTTTTATGAGCAAATGGAAGCGGATCCGGGAGTACAAAAGGCGCTTAAAGCACAGGGATTGGCGTAAGGCGTTGCTAACCGCCCAAATAGGCTTTCTTGATGTCTTCGTTGGCAAGCAAATTAATACCGCTATCTGCCATCACCACGTTACCGGTTTCCAGCACATAGCCCCTATCGGCAATTTGTAAGGCCTTATGGGCGTTTTGCTCCACTAAAAAGACGGTCACCCCCTCCGCGCGTATCGTATTAATAATTTCAAAAATCTGAGAAATAATTAAGGGAGCAAGCCCTAGCGTTGGCTCATCCAGCAGCAGCAACTTGGGCTGAGACATGAGTGCACGGCCAATTGCCAGCATTTGCTGCTCCCCCCCAGACATGGTTCCCGCCCGTTGATGGCTGCGCTCTTTCAAGCGCGGAAAGAGTTCATAAACATGCTCCATACCCGCGTCAATGGCGTGGCGGTCTAGAAAGAAACCGCCCATTTTCAAGTTTTCCACCACGGTTAAATCGGGAAACACGCGCCGACCCTCGGGGGATATGGCAATGCCCCGGCGCATAATGTCGGAGGTAGGCTCATTGGCAATATTTTCCCCTTCGAAGTAGATGTCCCCTTGCGCCGCCCTGGGGTTGCCACAAATCGTCATGAGCAAGGTGGTTTTTCCCGCCCCGTTGGCCCCAATCAAGGTGACAATTTCCCCGGCTTGCACATGGACGGAAACATTATTTAATGCCTGAATGGCGCCATAGTAGGTATGTACGTTCTCCAGTTTAAGCACTTATTCTTCTCCAAGGTAGGCTTTAATAACGCGCGGGTCATTTTGGACATCGTGGGGGCTACCGGTAGTGAGTGCTTTGCCATGTTCCATGACAAGAATCCGATCAGAGACCCCCATTACAAGACTCATGTCATGCTCAATGAGCAGTACGGCCACATCAAACTCACGTCGTAATTGATCAATCAATGCTTGCAAGCGCCGTTTTTCTTGGGGGTTTAACCCTGCAGCAGGCTCATCTAACATAAGCAGCCGGGGTTGCGTAATCATGCAGCGTGCTATTTCTAGCCGGCGTTGGTGACCATAGGCAAGGTTGCCCGCTTCCCGATTGGCGTATTCACGGATCTCCATGAAATCCAGCCAGTCTGCCGCACGTTGCCGGGCTTTCAGCTCGGACTGCTTATAGCCATGCGTTTTTAGCAAGCCTTTTAGCAGGCCGGTTTCCATGTGGGTATGCTGGGCAACCAACAAGTTTTCTAATACCGTTAACCGTTTAAACAGGCGCACATTTTGGAAGGTGCGCACCAGTCCCTGCTGGGCCACCTTATGGCTGGTGAGTCGTGTAATGTCTTTGCCATCCAGCAACACCCGTCCTGCCGTTGGGCTATAAAACCCGCCAACACAGTTAAAGACCGTGGTTTTACCGGCACCGTTGGGGCCAATAATGCCAAAAATTTCATCGGATTTGACGCTGAAATTTACATTATCAACGGCCAGCAACCCCCCAAAACGCATGACCAGATCCGACACTTCCAATAAAACACTCATGAATCCAGCTCCACAACGGGTCGTTTTACCGGAAGCAGGCCTTGTGGCCGCCATACCATCATCAACACCATGACCAAACCAAAGATCAGCATACGGTAATCAGCGAATTCTCGTGCCACCTCCGGGACAACCACCACCAGCATCGCTGCAATGATGACCCCCACCTGTGAGCCCATACCGCCTAATACAACAATGGCGAGAATTAAGGCCGATTCAATAAAGGTAAACGATTCGGGATTCACAAGCCCCTGACGCGCTGCGAAAAAAGCACCGCCAAAGCCCGCGAACATGGCCCCCAACGTGAAGGCGGATAGCTTGATATAGGTGGGGCTAAGGCCTAGCGAGCGGCAGGCAATTTCATCCTCCCGCAGCGCTTCCCAGGCCCGACCAATGGGCATGCGCATGAGACGGTTAGAGGTGTATAAGGTAATCAACGCCAACACCAAGGCCATTAGATACAGAAAAATAATGACATGCATGCTGTTATAGTCCCAGCCCATCAGCTCATGAAACGTGGTGACGCCTTCGGGGGCGCGGCGCGCCATGGGAAAGCCAAACACCGTGGGTTTGGGAATACCGGAGATGCCGTCTGGCCCTCCGGTAAAGCTATACAAGTTTATAAGCAATAAGCGAATGATTTCCCCAAAGCCCAGCGTAACAATGGCAAGGTAGTCTCCGCGTAAGCGCAGCACAGGAAACCCCAACAAGTAGCCAAATAAAGCAGCCATGGCGCCTGCCGCTGGCAACGAGGCCCAAAAGCCCCAGCCTGCCCAGTAGTACAGCAGCGCATACGTGTAGGCACCAACGGCATAAAACCCCACAAACCCCAAGTCAAGTAGGCCGGCAAAGCCAACCACAATATTTAGCCCCAGCGCCAACATAATATAAATTAATACCAGCGTGGCAATGTCCACCTGGCCACGCCCGGTAAAAAATGGCCAAACCAAAGCAATTAAAATTAGCGCCCCAATAATGTTGCGGCGTCCTGTGTCTGAAATTACCGGTAACTTGAATTGGCGCCGCCGTTTGCTTAATGCACGTGCGAACAAAGGCCGCAATAACTGGCTCACAAATACAATTGCCATGCCGGTAAATAGCGTGCCCCATTCGGGCTGTATGATGTTAATCGCCCCGGCCCGAACCAGCTTTAAGCCAAAAACAGGCGCCAGAATAATCCCGGCGACCAGGGTTGCAAAACAGGCGTGTCTTAGGTGAGTGTTCATTACACTTTTTCCACTTCTGGCTTACCGAGTAAACCGGTAGGACGAAAGAGCAAAATCAATACAAGCACAGTAAAGGCCACAATATCTTTGTATTGGGAAGACAGGTAGGCAGCGGCCAATGTTTCCGCCAGCCCTAGCAGGACGCCGCCAAGCATGGCCCCGGGAATACTGCCAATACCCCCCAACACAGCGGCGGTAAAAGCTTTAATGCCCGCGATGAATCCAATAAACGGGTTAAGTTTGCCAATTGCCAACGCAATTAACACCCCGCCTACCGCGGCCAGCATGGCGCCAATGACAAAGGTAAAAGAAATAATGCGGTTGGTATTGATACCCAACAGATTGGCCATGTGTAAATCTTGCGAACACGCGCGTGATGCCCGTCCCAGTCGGGACATTTTGATGTACAGGGACAATGCCACCATGAGCACAACGGTGACAAGAATAATCATGATGCGGGAATAAGACGCCGTGATAATGAAGTCCGACCCCAGCTGAAGTTGCACGGCACCCGTAACCAGTGCAGGCACGGCAACATCGCGTGCGCCCTGCCCGATTGCCATCCAGTTTTGCAAAAATATGGACATGCCAATAGCGGAAATGAGCGGTACCAGGCGCGGTCCGCCGCGTAAAGGGGCGTAGGCAATTTTTTCAATGGCATAGCCGTAGGCAGCGGTGACCAAGGCCGCCATGAGCAACATGAGCAGGATAATTAACACCAGTGGCAGGCCACTATTGACGCCAAGTGCTGATAACGTTACCAGGCCAACATAAGCGCCAATCATGTAAACCTCGCCGTGCGCGAAGTTAATCATGCCAATAATGCCATATACCATGGTGTAGCCAATGGCAATTAATGCATAAATAGCCCCCAAAGACAAACCGTTAAACAACTGTTGGGTGAACTGAGGTAAAAAATCGGGCATAGTGACCTATTTTGCGTATTCAAGCAAGAAGCAGACGTGTTATTCTCACGATTTATCGTTGTATTGTCACTACGGATTAGCCCTTATACTCCACGGAGCTGGGTTTGCCCAGATTCCACATTAACGCTCGGAAAGGTGCCAGCATAAAGGTATTCACCACCAGCTTTACCCCCAAATCACCAAACATTAACGTCACCCAAGGCACCCCGGTAGCGGCGAAAGCAATGCTAAAAAATACAAAAGTATCGAGTATTGCACCCACAACTCCGCCTAAAAGTGGTGCCTGCCACCACAAGCGATCACGAAGTTGGTGAAAAACCTGAATATCACTCAGCTGCGCACATAGAAAGGCACACCCTGATGCCAATGCAATGCGCGGCGTAGCCAGCCAGAATGAGGCAATCAGTGCCACCACAAAGCCTACGTAGGCAACCCGGCGGGCAGTTGCCGGACCAAAACGGCGGTTGAGTAGATCGGCAACCAGGAAGGCAACAGGATAAGACAAAGCCCCCCAGGTTAACCAACGGTTGATCTGATATTGCACCAACACATTGGAAGCCACTACGATCATGGCCATGACCCCAATGGCAATCAGCAATTGCCACGGGTGAGGCGTATCGAAACGTCGCTGTATCATGAAGAAAACTCAGTTGCCAAGGCCTTGGCCCGGCTGTTCGCTGCTTGCATGGCGTCCTGGACAATGGCTTTGAATTGCCGCGTTTCAAAGACTTCTAGTGCAGCCGCCGTGGTACCGCCCTTGGATGTGACCCGTTGGCGTAACTGTGCCAACGCTTCGTCGGATTGATCGGCAAGCTGCGCGGCCCCCTGAATTGTAGCCAATGCGAGGGTTTTGGCTTGCTCAACGCTTAAGCCCAAAGCCGTGGCCCCTTCAATCATGGCCTCGGCAAACAGGAACACATAGGCCGGGCCACTTCCTGACAAGGCTGTAACAGCATCCAGCGCCGCATCACTATCCACCCAAATGGCAACGCCAACCGCACGAATAAGCTGCTCGGCAAGCTGCTTATCGGCCGCGCTGACACCACTTAGCGCCCACATTCCCGTGGCGCCGGCGCCAATCAGTGCGGGTGTATTAGGCATGCAACGCACCACGCGTGTATAAGGATCCGTTTCGTCCCCGAGCCAACGGCTTAAGGTATGCCCTGAAATCCCGGCAGCAACACTAATCACCAGTGTTTTTTTGTTAATATACGGGCGGCATTGCATGGCTGCTAGTGCGAGGTATTGTGGCTTCACACAAAACAGCCATACTGTAGCGTTTGATAAGCTCGTATCTGCCTGCGCGCTGGTTCGACAACCTTTCGCTTGCCATTGCTGACGGACGTCCGCGCTGGGGTCAATAACATGAATATTTGCCGCCGGAACTGCGTCATCCAACAGGCCGGCCGCCAGGGCCGAAGCCATGTTGCCGCCACCAATAAAAGCGAGTGAGAGATTTTTCATGCGTCTATTGTAATCACAATCAATCCTCAGTAAAGTCTTTTGGACAATCAACGAATAGGGAGATAACCATGCGATTCAAAACGCTTACCTTTGCCCTGACAGGGGCAATGCTTGCGGCGGGGTCAGCTCATGCCGCCACGGACATCGTCTTCTGGCACTCGATGGAGGGGGCGCTGGGAGATCGGGTCAAAGACCTGGTCAACGAATTTAACGACAGCCAGTCGGATTACCAGGTCAAAGCAACCTACAAAGGCAGTTACGGGGAATCCATGAATGCGGGAATCGCAGCATTTCGGGGCGGTAATGCACCGGATATCCTACAAGTATTTGAAGTGGGCACCGCTACCATGATGTATGCCAAAGGTGCCATTCAACCGGTTCAAGAAATGTCGGAACAAGTTGGTGATCCTATTGATCCCGATGATTTTCTGGGAGCAGTCGCCAGTTACTACTCGTCGTCGGAAGGCAAGCTGGTTTCCATGCCTTTTAATAGCTCCACGCCGGTTTTTTACTATAACAAGGATTTATTTGAAGAAGCGGGCCTGGATCCTGACAATCCGCCAAAAACCTGGGAGGAAGTTGCTGAAGCGGGTAAGAAACTTCGAGAATCTGGCGCGCAATGCGGCTACACTACTTCTTGGCCCGCCTGGGTGCAGCTGGAAACTTTTGGCGCCTGGCATAACATCCCCTACGCCAGTCAGAACAATGGTTTTGATGGTTTGGATGCCCGTTTGGAAATCGATCAGCCGCTCTACATCAAGCATTTGAGTTTTTTGGCAGAAATGTCCCAAGAAGGCACGTTTAGTTATGGTGGCCGCGGGGACGATCCCAACAGCCTATTTACCTCGGGCAAATGCGGCATGTTTACCGGCTCCAGCGGTAACCGCGCCAATATCATCAAAACGGGCAACTTTGAATTTGGTACCTCCTCCCTGCCCTATCATGCGGATGCCGAAGGCGCACCCCAAAACTCCATTATTGGAGGGGCATCTTTATGGGTGTTTGCCAACAAATCAGACGATACCTATAAAGGCGTAACTGCATTCTTCAAATTTTTATCCAGTCCGGAAAAATCTGCTGAGTGGCATCAGAAAACCGGCTATGTGCCGGTCACCAAGGCGGGTTATGAAGTTACCAAAGAAGCCGGATATTACGAGGAAAACCCGGGCTCTGATGTGGCCGTCAAGCAGCTTGATGCTGAGACTACCGAGTTTTCACGCGGTATTCGCCTCGGCTATTTACCTCAGATTCGAGACGTTGAAGAAGGTGCCATGGAAGACATCTTCTCTGGCAAGGTGTCTGCTGAAGAAGGCGTAGAAACCATGGTGAAACGTGCAAATGAGCTTTTGGAACGTTTCGAGAAAAGTGTAAAGTAACCATATTTCCGCTCTAACTTCGCCAGCCCATGGACAAACGCGTTTCCTACAGCCACAAGGCCTTACCCTACTTACTATTGGCCCCGCAGTTATTAATCACAATTGTGTTTTTCTTTCTGCCGGCGGGACAAGCCATGTGGCAATCGTTTCATCTGGAAGATCCCTTTGGGTTGTCGTCCCAGTTTGTGGGCCTGGCGAATTTTAAAGAATTATTTGCCGATTCTAGCTACACCAGTTCGTTTCGGATTACCGCCGTTTTTTCTGTTGCTGTTGCCCTAAGCGGTCTTGCCATTGCATTATTGCTTGCCACGCTCGCCGACCGTGTCATTAAGGGCGCCTCGGTATATAAAACACTATTAATCTGGCCTTATGCGGTCGCCACCGCAGTATCGGGCGTGCTGTGGCTGTTCCTGTTTTCTCCTTCCGTGGGCATACTGGCCGTATATATAAGCAAGCTTGGCCTTGCCTGGAACCCCCGCTTAAGCGCTAACGATGCCATGCTATTGGTAATATTAGCCTCAGTATGGAAGCAGATTTCTTATAACTTTTTATTCTTTCTTGCCGGTTTACAAGCCATTCCGCGCTCATTGGTGGAAGCCGCAGCAATTGATGGTGCTGGCCCCATCCGACGTTTTTGGAGTATTGTGTTTCCGCTGTTATCACCCACGACGTTCTTTTTGTTGGTGGTGAACATTATTTATGCCTTTTTCGATACCTTTGCCATTATCGATATTACAACCCAGGGTGGGCCCGGTAACAGCACGGCCATCCTTGTCTATAAGGTATATAACGCCGGCTTTAAGGGGTTGGACATTGGGTCTTCAGCAGCGCAATCCGTGATCTTGATGGCAATTGTCGTGGCTCTGACGGTATTTCAATTCCGCTATATTGATAACAAGGTCAACTACTAACACTTAGACTTAGGCAAATCCCCGTAGCATGATAGAACGACGTCCCTTTCTGGATTTTCTAACGCACGCAATTCTGATCTTGGGAATTGTGGTGATTGCCTTTCCCCTGTACGTTACGCTTATTGCCTCTACCCAAACAGCGCAAGAAGTGGCACAGGCCCCCATGTCACTGCTTCCCGGCCGGCACTTCATAGAAAACTATACGCGCGTCCTGTTTGAAGGCGAAGGAACCGCACCGGTGGCCCGCATGATTTGGGTCAGCACAGTAATGGCGCTTGTCATTGCGGTTGGCAAAATTGCCATTTCCATGCTGTCTGCATTTGCCGTTGTTTATTTCCGCTTTCGTTTTCGGAAATTCTTCTTTTGGATGATATTCGTAACGTTAATGCTGCCCGTAGAAGTCCGCATTGCGCCAACCTACAAGGTGGTTGCCGACCTGGGCATGTTAAACAGCTACGCTGGCCTAACCTTGCCGCTAATTGCTTCGGCCACCGCAACCTTCCTATTCCGGCAATTTTTCATGACGGTGCCCGATGAGTTAATAGAAGCCAGTCGCATTGATGGGGCATCGCCCATGCGATTTTTTAAAGATATCCTTCTGCCCCTATCCAAAACCAGTATTGCTGCGCTTTTTGTTATTCAGTTTATTTACGGCTGGAATCAATATCTTTGGCCACTAATTATCACAACCCACGAAGACATGTACCCCATTGTGATTGGCATCAAGCAAATGATTGCTGGCGGCGACAGTGTGACGGAATGGAATTTAGTCATGGCAACCGCCTTGCTGGCGATGATTCCGCCCGCCCTGGTGGTAATTTTTATGCAAAAATGGTTTGTAAAAGGCTTGATAGATGCCGAAAAATAATCAGGAAACACCATGGCAACATTAGATTTCAGGCAGGTTAAAAAGGTTTACGGGAATGAATTTGAAGTCATCCCCAACATCAGTCTAGAAGTTAAACAAGGCGAATTCATTGTCATCGTGGGCCCCTCAGGTTGTGGCAAATCCACATTGATGCGAATGGTGGCTGGTCTGGAAGAGGTTACCGCCGGGGAAATTGCCATCGGTGGCAAGGTTGTTAACCACTTGGAACCGGCTGAGCGTGATATTGCCATGGTGTTTCAGAATTATGCGCTCTACCCACACATGACGGTATTTCAGAATATGGCCTACGGCTTAAAAATCCGTAAATTTAGCCGTCAAGAAATACAAACGCGCGTTTCTAAAGCCGCTGCTATCCTGGAGCTGTCCCAATTGCTCGATCGCCGGCCCCGTCAGCTATCCGGCGGCCAACGCCAACGTGTAGCCATGGGACGCGCTATTGTTCGTGAGCCTAAAGTGTTTTTGTTTGATGAGCCATTGTCGAACCTGGATGCCAAACTGCGGGTACAAATGCGCCTGGAAATTCAGCGCATGCATCAACGGCTTAATACCACCAGCCTTTATGTGACACATGATCAGGTTGAAGCCATGACGCTTGCCCAACGCATGGTGGTGATGAATCATGGGATTGCCGAGCAGATTGGCACGCCCAGCGAGGTTTTTGATAAACCTGCAACAACTTTTGTGGCCAATTTTATTGGTTCTCCTCCCATGAACCTACTGCCTTGTGAGGTGGCAGAGGACGGAAAAATTCAGGTAACGGGTGGCGATACCTTGCAGATTTCCGCGGATTTAGTGCCCGCCTCCGTACGTCGCCGTAAAGTGTATATGGGAATACGACCGGAACACGTGTTATTACACACCCCGGGCATTCAATTGCAAATTGAAATGGTGGAAATTCTTGGCTCGGAACAGCTTATCCATGGCCGTCAAGGTGATGCCGGATTTATTATTCGATGTCCTGTAGATGCCACGCGTAAATATCCCATTCAACAAGGTGAAGCCATTCAGGTTGGTGTTGAGGGTGCTGTCGGACTGCACTGGTTTGACTATGATACGGGGCAACGTATTGAATAGGGGCGCATAAAAAAGCCTTCCCGAAGGAAGGCTTTGGTCGAATTAAAAATTCGGCCTATTATTATTCTTGAACGGTTTTGCTGCCATCGGTATGCCAGCTGAAAACATCAAATTTAAAGTCGGTCAAGTCGCCTTGTTCATCCCAGGAAAGTTTTCCAATGGGGGTATCTACACTGTTTTCGTGTAGCCAGTCGGCAACCGCATCGGCGTTGTCTTCTCCCGTTTCTTCAATTGCTTTCGCAATAGAGATCGTGGCAGAATAAGCCGTCAGCTGGAAGGCACCGCCGGGATCACGACCTTTGTCTTCAAACGCTTTCACGATATCGGCGTTGTCCTTATCCTGCGTAAAGTCCGCGGGCAAGGTGGCAAGCATGCCTTCAACGGCGTCACCAGCTATTGCGTTAATGTCCGGGTTCCCTACCCCTTCGGGTCCCATAAAGGTGATGTCCAGGCCTTGTTCAGCCCCCTGGCGTAGCAATAAACCCATTTCCGGGTGGTAGCCCCCGTAGTACACAAAATCAGCGCCGGAGCTCTTGATTTTGGTAATAACGGCGGAGTAATCCGTATCACCCGCATTAATTCCTTCGAAAAAGGCGACCTCTACCCCTGCTTCTTCAAGATCATCACGTACGGCGGCGGCAATGCCCTGGCCATAAGATTGTTTGTCGTGAACAACGGCAACCAGCTCTGGCTTGACTTTATTGATGATGTACTCTGCTGCTGCTGGGCCTTGTTGATCGTCCCGCCCGATTGTGCGGAAGATAAAGTGGAAACCTTTGCCTTCCGTAACATCCGGTGCCGTTGCTGATGGGGACATCATGACCACGCCTTCATCATCATAGATGGTGGTGGCGGCAATGGTTGCGCCCGAGCACACATGACCAATCACATAATTAATGCCATCGTTAACCATGCGGTTTGCCACAACGGGACCCTGCTTGGGTTCACAAGCATCATCCACGACCACGGCCTCTAGTTCCTTGCCGAGCACCCCACCTTTTGCATTCAGGGTTTCGATGGCCGTATCCACCCCTTCTTTAACCATGGTGCCATATTGGGTAAGCGCCCCGGTGAAAGGACCAGCAATACCAATTTTAATGGTATCGGCCATTGCTGAAGGAGACATTGCTATGCCCGCGACCAGCCCGATTGCGGCAGCCAGCGGTGTAAATTTAATTTTCATATAACCTCCATAAAATACCCGATAAAGCATACACCAGATCCGCATAAAAACCATGCGTTTCCCTATTAGGGTTTTCTCTAGATCTCAGTAACCACCTCATCCAGGTAGTTCACGCCGGGAACATCACATTCATAAATGGCTCGGGTAAGGGCCTGAATGGCTTGTGGCCGCGGAAAACTTTTGCGCCATACCAGGACAACGCGTCGATCAGGTACCGGATCACTAAATGGCACGTATTGAAGCAGATGGCTTTCGGTACTTCCCATTGATAAAGCGCTTTGTGGTAATACGGTAATACCAATGCCGGCAGCCACCATATGGCGGATGGTCTCCAAAGAAGAGCCTTCAAAGGTTCGCTGGATTCCTTGGCTGGAATTTGAATAGCGCGATAGCTCAGGACATACTTCTAACACCTGGTCCCGGAAACAGTGCCCGGTGCCAAGCAACAACATGGTCTCATCTTTTAAATCACTGGCGGCAATAGACGGATATCTGGACCAGCTGTGTTGGTGCGGCAACGCCACCAGGAAAGGCTCATCGTACAAGGGTTGCATGGCAAAGCCGGTGTCTGGGAGTGGTAAGGCAACAATGGCACAGTCAATTTCTCCTTGTCGCAGCAATTCCAATAAGTTATCGGTAAAGTTTTCCTGTAATAGCAGCGGCATTTGTGGGGTAAGCTCGATCTGCTTGGGGACCAGGCGTGGTAACAAATAAGGGCCAATGGTATGAATTACGCCTACACGTAACGGCCCTGCCAGTGGGTCCTGGCCCTGGCGGGCGATTTCAATCAGGTTGGCACTTTCTTCAAGTACCCGCTGCGCTTGCGCGACGACCGCCTGGCCAATAGGGGTTACCGAAATTTCCGTACCCCCCCGTTCAAATATGGTAACGCCAAGCTCTTCCTCAAGCTTGCGAATGGCAACCGATAGCGTGGGTTGGCTCACAAAGCAGGCATCAGCGGCCCGCCCAAAATGGCGTTCTCTGGCCACGGCCACCACATATTTCAATTCAGTTAAAGTCATAGCATTACTCAGCTGCGTAAATAATCCTGACGCTGCGACATCCACCGTTTTACATGCGCTTGCGCCGCCTCGGGATAGTGTTTCTGCAAATATTGTGCCAACTTTCGGGCGCGACGCAGCAAGGTGCCATCGTGTTGTAAGTCGGCAAAACGCAATAAGGCTTGCCCCGCTTGCCGCGTTCCCAGAAATTCGCCCGGGCCCCGAATTTCCAGATCCCGTCGGGCAATCGTGAAACCATCCGTGCTCTCATACATGGCACGTAAACGTTCACGCGCAACGGCGGTCAGGGGCGTCTGATAAAGTAGCACGCATACGGAGGCGGTCGCCCCACGCCCCACGCGGCCGCGCAACTGATGTAACTGCGCCAAACCAAAGCGTTCAGCATGCTCTATCACCATTAAAGAAGCATTTGGTACATCCACACCAACCTCGATTACCGTGGTGGCCACCAAAAGCGCCAATTGATGCTCGCGAAACGCTTGCATTACCGCCTGCTTTTCTGCGGCTGTCATACGTCCGTGAAGCAGGCCGACGTGTTGATCCCCGAAAATTTCCGCGAGTGTTGTATGGGTATCCATGGCGGTTTGTAATTGCAACGCCTCACTTTCTTCAATTAGCGGGCATACCCAATACGCCTGCTTGCCTTGCGCAAGTTCCGATTGTAAATGGGCAATCAACTCATCGCGCCGGTTCTCATTCACCAGCTTGGTCACCACCGGTGTACGTCCTGGCGGCAGTTCATCAATTTCCGAGACCTCCAGATCAGCTAAAAAAGACATTGCCAGCGTACGGGGAATGGGGGTTGCACTCATGCTCAGCTGATGCACCAAGGTATCCGTGTCCTTATCACCTTTGCGGTTTAGTGCCAGGCGTTGGCCAACGCCAAAACGATGCTGCTCATCCAGAATAACCAATCCCAGCTTCACAAAGTTGACTTTCTCTTGAATCAGCGCTTGGGTGCCAATCACCATTTGCGCGTGACCAGAGGCCAGATCTTCCAGCGCCTGGCGCCTGTCCGCCGCCCCCAAACTCCCCGTTAACCATGCCACCTTAACGCCAAGGGGTTCCAGCCATCCGCACAGCTTTTCATAGTGCTGTTCAGCCAGCAATTCTGTGGGGGCCATCATCGCCACCTGAAAACCACTGGCAATGGCGTGCAACGCGGCAACTGCAGCAACAACAGTTTTACCACTGCCCACATCACCTTGTAGCAAACGATGCATGGGATAGGAGCGCTGTAAATCACTGGTAATTTCATCGATAACCCGTTGTTGAGCCGCGGTGAGCGTAAATGGCAACTGTTGATAAAAACGTGCCAGCAAGCTATCCGATGCGTTGTCTTGAGCGGTCATTGCATACGCTTT